>VTLG01010076.1_pt1 | contig 13085 bp, 9 predicted proteins | sample 4694571 | NCBI WGS metagenome assembly VTLG01 (sample SAMN12604809, study PRJNA352737) | marine metagenome | biome: ENVO:00000447; feature: ENVO:00000209|ENVO:00000569|ENVO:01000036; material: ENVO:00002151; isolation source: viral sequences binned using virsorter ... | reverse complement strand
CCACCCCCACCGCCACCGCCTCCACCGAAACCAGCACGGATAACTGAACCAGAACGATAATTAACTATTGTTCCTTGATGCTCAATACCTAGTCCACTTGAACCATCGCCACCATCTACACCAGGATTAGTAATTCCATCTGCACCTCTACCTCCATTACCGCCAGCACCCAATATTTTTGCATTACTACCCAAGTCGATTGTTACTGATGCTGGATTATTCCATGTTCCTGTTCTTAATGCACAATTAGTATCTTGACTTTTATCTGACCCAAATTTTTTATTAACTCTTATTATTATTTTTGTTCCTTCTTCTTTTTTTGAAACTGTACTAGGATTAATGATTACAATAGAATTATTGTTCCACTTATTATTTTTAGCATTAATACGAAATTCATCCCCACCACTAAAACAATCAACAACAATATTTAAACTCTTTGAATAAAAATCACTAAATTTAATTTCTCCAGAGGTCGGAATACCAGTGTCAATACCATTAAAAGTAAGACCATTTACGGTCTGAGTATGACGATATGAACCTAAAGACCTTGGATTCTGAGCACCAAATTCCGATTCAATATCAAAAAATCGTAACTGTGTACCAGAAGCTTTTATAGTCATTAGTTTAAATTCTGCCAGTTTGCTACATTATAGGAACCACTGCCTACATATACCTGCAATTTATTTAAAGATGTATTATAAATGACTGCACCTGATTCAACACCAACTAAACTTGCTCTTTGTGAAGTATTGACTTTAGGTGGCATCATATATCTAGAAGTGGCAGTACCTGCATCTCTTAAATCAACAGCAGCAGAAGTAAATATTGTAACACCAACTCCTATTGCATTAAATACAGCATTGGTAGATGAACCATTTACACCTACGCCTGGTAATGCAACGGTGGTTGATATACCAACTTGACCCACATCATTTACAAATACTTTATTAGTGTTTGATATAAAAATACTCACTAAATCTAGATTAGGATTTTCACCAACAGCGAATTTATTACCTCTTAGTCTTGATGCAGTAGCAATACCAGCGATGCTTAAATTATTAAGAGTTGATATACCTACAGTTGTATTAGTATTTCCTGCAAGAACTCCAACAACATTACCGATGACAGTACCTTGAACATTACCTATCATTGTTCCTGTTAGATTGATGTTACCACCAACTCCCAAAGCACCTGATACAGTTGCACCGCCATCTACATGCAACTCGTCAGATGGATTTGTTAGACCAATACCCAAGCGGCCTGTATTAGTTAATGTCATTAATCTGACATTATTAGAACCCTTATGCCAGAAGAAATTACCTGTTGTTCCACCAGGATTATTAGCACTTAAATGATAATTAAAATTACCTGTGCCATAATTTATTATATCAAGTGACGTATCAGAACTATAGGTAAATCCAGCACCACCACCATATCTTAATTCGCCATTGTTAGTATTACTCGTACCTGTTTCTCTACCAAATGTAAGACCTGCTATGCCAGTTTCACTTGTAATTTGGATTTCAGAATTTCCTGAGTTTCTAACTTGTATATCATTTACAGGAGCTTCAGTTGTACCAACTCCTAACTTTGTTGTGTGAACTGTTGTTGCAGCACCAACGTAATTTAAATCATAATTTTCAGTACCAGTTCCAACTCTTCCACTTGATTCTACATTTAATAATTCCCACCACTGACCTGCGTGTGCAAAATATAAAGCACCTGTAGCATGAACATGAGCTACCGCACCATGATAACTTCCAGCAGAAGGTAAATCTGACATACTGGAATATAAAAATGGTAAAACATTATTAGTTGCTGCACCTTCTACTCTGCCTGAAAATGTTGATACTCCAGATACACTTAAATTATCTAAATTAGTATGACCATCTATATCTAAGTCTGAATTAATATCGACAGCACCTGCAAAAGTACTTACACCAGTAACACTTACATTATCCAAATCAGTATGGCCATCAACATTTAAAATACCAGAACTTGGAATTGATACAGTTCCAGTTGAGTTTATCTGAAGTCTTTCATTAGATGATGCTGTTCCAGATGTGAAAAATTGAATACTACCAGCGTCTTCTGCTACTATTCTTATAGGACCTGTTCCTCTATGTCTAAAATCAGAAGTAGCATTAGCACCTCCATCATTTCTCAATACTCTTAAACCATAATCAGTATAAGTGGCATCACCAACAAAATCAATAAATGCATTATTGTTTCCAACAGTTCCACCAATCGAAATACTTGTATCATTTCCTGAATTTAAGAATACACCATTACCTCTTACATCTAAGTCTGCATTAAGAAGAACGTTACCAGAAATAGTAGTCGCACCTGTGATATTACCAGTTAAATCTCCAACGAAAGATGTTGCGGAGATAATACCAGACGCATTTATATTACCCGCAGAACTAATACCAACACCTTTTTGACCAGCATCAACATTATTACCAATTTGCAAACTACTTCTTGGGTCGGTGGTAGCTATACCAACATTACCTCCAGTGTTAAAAATACTTGTATACCCTAATCCTACATCAACATCTTGCCACTGTGAGGTTGGCATGCCCTGTAAAAATCTTGCATCACCAAAAAAAGTAACAATTCCAGCACCCTGAGCTGTAATGATACCACTCTTAATACTAACTCCAGCACCAATTATTTGTGATGGATCGAGAGTTGTTATAGTTACTATACCTATACTTGCATTTGTAATGCTAGTAAATCCACTAATGGTTGCGTTACCACGAACATCAAGAGCCTCTGTTGGTACGGTGGTTCCAATACCCACCAGACCAGTGGAAGTCACTAACAGATTGTCATCATCAACCTGTACCCCGTTACGAAAATTAAAATTCTTCTTGATATTTGCCATCAGTTATTTTTTTAGTTATTTATGAGGACTCTAGTGCAGAAACTCTCGCAGATAATTCCTTTATTGCTTCAATCAATACTGGAATTAATCTTTCATAACGAACAGCTTTGATACCATCAGGTCTAGTGACTGTTACACCTGGTAAACCAAGTTTTTCAACATCTTGAGCAATAACTCCAGTATCATCACTGTGTCCATCTTCACAGCAATCATCCATGTATATATCTGTATCTGTATTTTTTGTAGGATCACTTGAAATACCAACTCTAATAGCATCGTCAAATACAGAGTCTTTCCAATCGTAAGTATAACCTGTCATCAAACCTACTTTTTGAACTGCATTTGTAATTACTGCCAAGTTTTCTTTTAAATTCAAGTCAGATGAGTTAAAAGCAATAATATCATCACCAGCGAAAATTTTACCACCAACACCTAAACTATTTGTAATCTTAACAGCAGCATTATTGGATGCAAGAGTTCCACCTGGATTTGCAGATTTAAGTTCAACAAAACCATCTACATCTAATCTTGCTTGAATATCAACTTTATCGTTTGATGAATCTAATTTTAAATCACCAGTAGTGGTGTTTATTGTTGTACCATCAGTCAATCCAAGTGTTATATCATTTGCTCTTATATTACCTTGAACTCTTAATTGAGTATCATCGTAAGTAAAGTTAGATGATGTGCTTGTTGTGTCAGTTCCACTATTAAATATAACTGCATTTGCAGTACCAACTATGTTTGTAGCAGTTGTAGCTGTTGTTGAATTACCAGTTAAATCTCCAGCAAAAGCAGTTGATGTTAGAGTATTAGTACCAAAATTAAATGTAAGTTGTGGATCAGTCTTGGCAGTGGTCATTGTGCCAGATGTTTTATCTGTCAATACAACTCTTTCACTTCCAGAAGTAGCAGCGGATAATTGAGCACCTGTATTAGATAATCCAGAACCATCACCGAAGAATGTAGAAGCTGTAATCGAACCAAATCCAACAATATCAGGAGAACCAGATCCAACAATATCTCCACCTATATGCATACTCTTAGCAATACCAACACCACCATCTATAACAACTGCACCTGTAATAGTGCTAGTGGAGTTTGTAATATTATTAACGTTTAGTTGACCAGTTTCAGCAATATTAACATTACCAGTTACATCTAATTTTTTATTTGGATTTGCTAATCTAACGTTCTCGTTAAATGTGACAGGACCATCAAACTGAGATAATATTTGTTTCGATGTTCCACCTTCAACAAGTAATCTCTCCTTGACAACTACTTCATCAGCAACAATACTTAATCTATTAGGATCTTCACCTGTGACAGTTGGTATAGGAATATCAAACGTGGTTTGTTGTCCACTTGCAGATGCAATCTTAGTGTTCCCAATATAGAAATCACCCTTGTCATTCATACCTGTGTAAACTACGTTACCGCAAGATGTTTCTTGTGACTGTGTAAGGAACTCTTCTCTCTCTGATAATGATCTGTTCTGTAATTGAGGTAAAGCAGTTGAGTAGTTACCTGGACCATAACCAACATATTCAAACGTATGCCCAGATGCCCTTAGTATAGATGGTCTACGAAGTTCAATAGGTATAGGTTTTATTTTTTTAATTTTAGAGTTTGCTGGATGTGTAGAACTAATTGTACCCAATGCACCACGAATCACAGATATTTCATCTCCAGCACCACCACTTAAAGATGATGATGCAATTCTCATGATTTCACCATTAATTTCAATGTAAGAACCAAGAGGGAAACGACTTACAATCGAGGTTGCATTAGTAGTTCCATCTGATAAAGTAACTTTGAATGCGGAATCTGATGAAGATATTAATTCATTAAGTTTAAGTGTTTCATGATCAAATATGGATAAACCTCTTACACCTAAATTTTCACCTGATTTACTTGATAATGCTTCATTATCAGATAATCCATGTTTAAGTATATACTTTGGACTTGAAAGTGCTGTAGTTGTGACTGCTGTGAAGGTATCAACATCGGGTACACTTGCAACTATAAAATCACCTAAGCTTGCATCACTAGCATTTAGTACTCTAAATTTATTACCAACCACTAAACCATGAGCAGCAGTCGTATTAAAAGTAGTAACTGTTGAGGAGAATGAAGCACTTCCTACAGCAGTCCAAGGACCTAAATCAATTATTTGTTGCCCATCTAATATTAAATCACTTGCAGTTTTAGAAACTGTAATCTGTTTTGTTGAATTAACAGAAGTGATACGATGATAAGAATCAGTTCCAGTTGATATTCCAGTAACCTGTATATAATTACCAGTTGCAGTTGATATACCTGCAGCTGATACAACTATAGATGCACTGGGAGATCCACCAATACCACCTGTAGCAACGGAAGAACTATCAAAGAAGTATGTCCCTGCACTGTAATTTGATCCACCTTCCTTTATTGAAACAGAAGTTACAGAATTTCCAGATACAGTTACATCAGCAGTAGCTCCATTCCAAACTGCCGAACTAGGTGCAGCATTACTATTGAAGATTTTAATATTATAATATGTACCATTTGTATGACCACTACCACCTGTGATAGAACTATGGAATTTAAGTGCTTGTAATCCGTGCTCTTCTTCTAAATTAATTACTGTACTTGTATTACTATTAATTGCAGAAGATATACCGATTGTGGCATCAAATGATTTTAGGAATTTGTTTGTTGTTTCTCTTGTTATACTCTTTTTAAGATCGTTAGTTACAACATCACCTAGAGGAAATCTTTTTGCGAAAGAAGTTGCTTCAGGTGGGTTTGCATCTACATTATCACGGTCATATTCAGGATATAAATTAACAATATTTTGATTGTATTTACTGTCTGAGAATTGACCAGATGATTCGGTCATTGCATTATCACTATTCAATACGAATAGATGATAGATACCATCCTGCACCCCATCTATGTAAGGAGTTACAACCTCAGTTCGATATACGAAGAAGTTGTCTTTATTATCATTACGACTAAATCTTGGTAGTAATGTTGTACGAGTATGTGTATTATTTGTAAATGTTCCAACTGTATGAGTTAAACCCTCTACATCTGTATTTGAATATCTAAAGACTTTATCATTAATAACACTATCAACGATAAAAGTACCGTTGTAACCTTTGTCATCTAAACCAGTTGAGTTAGTTGAACTTAAAACATTTTTAATAACAATTTGATCACCAACATTAACATTATGAGATTTATCTGAACGTATTGTTACGAGATTAAGTGTACTATCAAAACTCGCTTGAGATATGAATCTTGTATTACGATCAAAAGCATAATCACCAGCAGTAATAGATGTTTTTGTAAAGTCAGCGTTATTTAATACGGTTGTGAAATTTGAATCTTGTAATACAAATCCATCAACAGGATCTCTTCCGTTTGTCAGTTCTTTTGGTACAACATATCTCAACTTATAAATTTTCTCATCTAAACTTCTGTCATCATCTTTTCTCAAAATATATGAAATATCATCAGTGCCGATAGTTCCATCATTTAATTTTGCATGTAAAGTGTTTCCACTTACTAATGTATGAATGAACCATCTGCTTCTTGATGTATCATACTGTATTGGATGTCCAGCATCGTTAGGTTTTTTATCAGATACACGACTTATAATTCTAAACTTATCAGTGTTGCTTGCAACAGTATTGATGAAAATTGGATCAGCTAAATCTGCATTTGTTTTAGATGATGCAATCCTAATTTGAAGATTAGATAGATCACTATCATTACCACCTACTCCAGTACCAGTAATAGCAAAATAAACTGTATGTGGGTCAATATTTTCTGGTAAATCGCCATTGTCAGCAATAATTCTTATGGATTCACCATTTTGTAGTGAGTGACCTTCACCGATAGTAAATACAGACTTAACAGATGCAGTAGCGTCTGAGTGAATTGCTTCATAATTTTTTTCAGATGTATCTGTAGTTGCAGCAGTGCCATTTGACATGACAACTGTAGCCTGATAAGTGGTGCCACCTTTGTCAACATAAATTTTTTCACCAACTTTAGCACCAATTCTAAATCCTTGTGCTATATGTGATGGGGGTACTGTCTCTGACTCCTGACCAAACAAATATAATTTTGATGTGCTTGAAGATGTGTCTTTAAATAATTGTAAGTACTCAATCTTTTGGTCACTTGTAACAACTGAACGTGGTGTAATTACTGAAGTAATAAATCCTTTATCATCTTTAGTAAATGCTTCTTTCTTAAATCCTTCAGCAGCAAGAGAGAATGTACCAAAGTTAGAGTTTGAGTTAGTAATAGATGCGTCAGCACCATTTATCATATTAAAATGACTATGGAAACCAATTGCAAATACAGATACAATTTGAACAACAGCATCGTTAGACACTTTTATATGACTTGTTCTCCAACCTTTACGATAATTTGCTTCTTGATCTAAATGATATACTGTTTCTGGGTTTGTTGATGATGATTCAGATGATAGTAAAGTTCCTGTTTGTTTAGAGAATACAATACCACCATATCTGCGGTTAGTGCTATCATATTTTACAAATGCTCTGTCATCTTTTTGCAGTGATACAGCAGTGAACTGTGCCACAACCATAGACCTAAAACCATCCGCTTTCTTTCCATCAGCATGCATACCCTGCATACCGAACACTGAGCGTAATGAAGTATTAAAGATATATGGTGAAGCACCAGTTACAGTATCAGTCTCAACTAATACCTGTCCATTGGCAGAACTTAAACCTCCAGCAGAACCCGCTGGCAAATTTGGTCTAACAAATGGAAGTGAGTATTGAAATCTCGTTGAATCAATTACATTTGAAACTTTAGTAGATATATTATAATCAGCTACATTGATACCACGAATCTTAATTGGTGTTCCACCTGTAAGGTTATGTTCTATATTAGTAGTTACAGTAACTACCTGACCTGGTGTTGCTCCATCTCCAGATTCAATATTGGAAATGTTAAGTGGATCTGTTGCAAATGCACCAACAATTTCAAATTCAGGTCTTTGTGGAGAAAAACCTTTGGGTGCAGATGGATATTTCTGTGTTATCGATCTTCTTGCTGCTGCTTCATTGTACGCATTAGACAACTTACTGTAATATATGTCTAAATCTGTTAATTCACTAAACTGCTCTAATCTAGTAACACCATCAGCATATTCAAAACAGGTTAACTTATGGTGAGAGAAAGTAGGTTTTGATTGATTATTTGAACTAAAATCAACTGGGTCTGTATAAACTAAACCAGAATCATCACCATCAAAAAAAGTAAACTGCCAGAAATAACAAGCACCTGTTATTCTGAATATTGCACTTTGTTTGACTATATTATCTGTAGGGTTGGGAACATATAAAGGTCTTATCTTTGTTTTTCTTAAATCTAATCCTACTATTGAAGTTCCTCTAGGTACTATAACTCCACCGTTTATACTATTAAATTTGTATAGAATATTATCTTCTTGTGTTAAATCAAAATTAGAATTTAGTGTTAATGTGAAAGTATTTAATGCTCCAGTTGCAGCTCCACTAGGACTAATTGCCTTTGCAACTCCACCATCGTCTCTTATTGCAAAACCAGGTCTATTATCTACAATATGATTACCAGGAAAAAGTAATATAGTCGTTCTTTCTACTAAATCATTATCATCACCAGCTACGTATGAGAATCTAGCAGACTCTATCAGTGCTCTCTGAATAGTTTTAAAGGGTTTTGTTAATGAATTACCTTGATTATCAATGGCATCAGTCGAATCAAGATCATTTGGATTTACATAAAGGATACGACCCTCTGTATTCTTTATAAAATTCTCTAACTTATTAAGAGGCATCTTTTTATACTACAATAAATGTGATCGAATAGACCATACAATACTAGGTCTATTTAGCTCATAACTCATCCGTATCTATATGAATAGATATATCATCTGGCAATTCTTCTGGGTTTTCCAAATCAACCATAAACAAACAAGGATGTAATTCTTCTTCAACGAGATATGAATAATATTGGTACATATCAGCATCATCAAAGGTTCTTTGTTTATCTGCTTCTTTAATTAAATCATGATCTCTTAAATGTCCGTCAGGTAGTTCATCAAAAGTAAAAGGCATACCATTGATGTAATACATCTTGACAATCATGCTACCTCCACGAAACCAACAGAAATTAGTTGTTATTTTATATTTCATGTACCAAAGAATTATTTATCTGAGGTCAATGCTAAATCTGCATACTTTATCATATATGGTTCAAGCATTTGATCACATACTTGTAAAACTCTAATAAACTCTGCAGAATCCTCACATGCAATTATCTTATTATCTCCATCACTACTTTTGAGTTTGAAAGTTCTGGCACAGATGTCAACAATAACTTCGTATACAAATTCTTCCATATGAGAAATTTTTTTTCTTATTATAGCATATGTATAAAGTTCGTCAAGTTAAACCATAGACACCACTATTTCCAACATAAACAAAATTTCCAGACACTACACTTCTACCCTCACAATAATTTTTAGGTACATGATGATTTAACTTTGAATCAAATATTACCATTTTTCCTTCCTCTGGTTTCACAACGTGCCCAGATGTATCAAAAATTAATGGAGAGGAATTCTCAGGAACGTTAACAAAGTAAACAAATGAATATACTGATGGTTCATGATTATGAAACTCAATAAAATCCCCATCGGAATATAAAACACCCCAACATTCAGAACATATGACATCATCTACATCAAAATTTAATTTTAAATTGTAATTTGCAAAATCTTTTACTATGTCGAACAAGTCGTCATTTGTTTTCCAACCAGTCATTTTAGCATGAATTGCTGGTGGTTTAGATGGGTCGGAATTTTTTTCTAATATAACATCATGAAGAATAGGGTTGAGAGATTCTGCATGTGGATACATAAACTCAGATATTCTTAACTTCTCATATATTTCTTTCATTATGTTTTGATAATAAAAACCAAAGCATAGTAAGGTGGTAGATTTGCATTAGTCGCTGAAGAACCTTGAGCGTCAGTTGTACCACTAAATGAGTGAGTATGACTACCAGAACCACTAGTGTTAATATTTCTTTGAGCACAGTCATTATTATTTGCTGGCCAAGGTCTGTAACCATTATTAATTACAACATACTGATCAATGTATTGATGATTGTGATTTCCACCTGTTGTGGATGCACTGAAGGGGTGAGAATGACTTACTAGTGTTGCATCTTTAGAACCACCAGTATTATGTCTTGAATAACTATTTCCTGCACCAATTATGAATCTATCTCTTAAATCTGGAACATTTGATTGACCGAGAACTGTTTGTAATGCACTTGAAGATGCTGTTCCACCGTTGCACAATTGCCAACCTGTAGGTGCAGAGTTTCCTCCATATGCGACTATAGTACCAGTTGGAAGTGTTGCATTTGAACCAGGTGGACCAGGAGGACCTTGTGCACCTTGAGGACCTGTTGGACCTTGTGTACCACTTGAACCTTGAGGTCCTTGAGGACCTATCGGACCTGCTGGTCCTTGTGTGCCACTTGAACCTTGAGTGCCTTGAGGACCAGTAGGTCCTTGTGTTCCTTGAGCTCCAGTGGCACCTTTATCTCCTTGAGCACCTTGAGGACCTTGAGCTCCAGTGGCACCTTTATCTCCTTGAGGACCTTGAGGACCTGTTGCACCTTTATCTCCTTGAGCACCTTGAGGACCTTGATCTCCTGTCGCACCTTTCTGTCCCTGAGAACCTTGTGCACCTTGAGGACCTTGAGCTCCAGTGGCACCTTTCTCTCCAATTTCTCCTTTATTTCCTTTTTGTAATACGTCTCCTTTTTGACCCTTATCGCCAGTGGCACCAGTTAAACCAACTTCACCTTTATCTCCTTTTGTTCCTATTTCACCTTTAGCACCAGGATCAGGAATACGATTCCATGCGTATCCATTCCACCTCCAAGTAATAGTGCCTACTGTGAAAGTTTGATTAAAAGCTGGATTATTAGGAAAATTAACTGCCATGAAATTATTTAGTTCTAAACACAAAAATATTCAATTTGTTCATCTACAGAATCAAAGAAGAATACTTGATTATTCCTAGATTCGTTACCAAAGTATCTATCGTTAGTAACATCCATCCCATGAATAAATTTTAGACCATCAAAAAGAACTAATCTATTATAAGAAGGTTCAAGAGTTTTTAATAATTTATATTTTTCTTTTAATCTCCAAGGTTCATGATGTTCATTTATAGGTTTATTTTCTTTTTCATTAAAATCATCGATTAATTCTGATGAATACAAATTAGTACCCCACTGATCATGAAAGTAAACAATACCATTATATCCTACGTCTTTATGTGGCCACCAATAATTATCATTAAAGTTATTAAATTTCAAACTATCCTCGTCTGTATTGAAGAAAGTGACATTTGTATTAATAAGAGACCTAAATGGTTGATCTCCAATTAATTTAGTTAAAAAAAAGTATATGTGCATCACCCTCTCATCAAATTCAGAATATCTTCTATCATCAAAATAAATCCCATTATAAGATGGTTTTTGTTCTATTTTCCATAGACCAACTTTACCCTCATTTAACGGAGATACAAATATATGTTCATACACTTGTTCTGGATATTTGTAAAAATTATCTATAGTAAAGACGGGAGAATCTTCTAGATATTCTATCTTTACTTCGTTATCCTCATTTAAATCAAATATATTCATCGGCACTCATAGTTTCAACATAATACCATGTTACAGCAACTCTTTTCTTTCCTTTGGTGACAATTTCGCCACAATGAGGAAAACACCAATTTGATGGAAAAATAAGAGCCTGACCTGGTAGGGGTTTAAATTCTTTGTGTGGGAATATTGTTCTACCACCCTCAAATTCATTTGTCAAATATAATATAATTGAAATTGTCCTATAAAATTCTTGTCTATGTTGGTCAGCAGTATCATGATGAAAAGTATATTTTTGATCTTCAACATAATCTAAAATTTGTATTCCCTCCCTCCATGATTTTGTGTCATATCCACCTGGTACAGGATAATGTTCAAAAGTAGAATTTATTTTCGATACTCTCTCTTTATATTCATCCAAAGCTAAATTCATTTTTAAATGAAGATTTTTGGTTAAATGATGGTCTTCCATGAGAGTGCATCCAGTGCTACTTCTTAATGAAGTATCAGTAGTCGGATTTTCCTTATCACCGAAAACAGTATTAGGTTTGAAATTCAGAGTATCAATATGATGATTTAATTCTTCAACTTCTTTAGGAGATAATATTTCTATTATCTGAATAAGGTCATGCATAAAAAAATAGTAATTATTAGGATGGCGGTATCCACTTATAAGTAGTATCACCAACAGTAGATCCAATTCCTACACCTTCGGAATTATATATAAACCCCATTCCACCTCCGTCATCAGTAGCGGGGATGCAGTAGTATCCTTCAGGTGGTTGCCATACATTGGAATCGCCATCCCATATTACTGTGTCTATAACTTCATTTGAAGAAGTTTTTATAATGTGATATCTTGCCATAATTTTATTGTACTACAACTCTAAAATAAAAACAACACCGCTACTTCCACCGTTTCCAGGTTGGTTTTTACCACCACGACCAGGAGCACCCCCTCCATAGTTTCTTAAGAATGATGAATACCCTCCAGCTCCACCACCACTTTCACCACTGTTTCCACTACTAGTTAGTTGACAGTTAGAGGAACCTCCTCCTCCACCACCTCCACCTCCAGCATAGGGAGCGTAAGGTGAACCACCACCACCATTTCCATAACAAGTTTGACCATTTCCATGTGGATCAACGTAAGACTGTCCTCCTGAAGGACCATAGCTGCGGCTTCCACCACCACCGCCACCACCAACTTGCACGTTGAATGCTGAACCCATCTCTGAAGAATTGAAGAAGCGAAGTCCAAATCCACCTCCTCCTCCACCACCGCTACTGGCTGACCATCTTCTTGTTCCAGGACCAGTGCCTCCTGATGCACCTCCACCACCTATCATACCACACAAGTATTTTGAGGTGCCTGAAGATACTGCAACACTGTTCGCACTGCTAGTCCATACTCGGAAGTTAGCGTTTGCTGTACTTACGCCTGGAGGACCTGGTGGTCCTGAACCACCACTCGAACCTTGTGGACCTTGTGGACCTGCTG
>VTLG01007306.1_pt1 | contig 13085 bp, 7 predicted proteins | sample 4694571 | NCBI WGS metagenome assembly VTLG01 (sample SAMN12604809, study PRJNA352737) | marine metagenome | biome: ENVO:00000447; feature: ENVO:00000209|ENVO:00000569|ENVO:01000036; material: ENVO:00002151; isolation source: viral sequences binned using virsorter ... | reverse complement strand
GTGCTGTTACCGATGTTCATACCAATCAGAAAGAAGTCATTGGTTCGACTCGCTATCATGGTATGAAAGTATATCGGTACCATAAATTCGATATTGGGGCTATAGCTGCTGTAGTCGGTAATCTTGTGATGTTTAAAGCTACCACTCAAGACTTAGTTACGTCTGATACGAGTGCGGCTGATACAACACCAGTGGCCGCGGGACTATTAGTTTCTGCGCCTGCTGATGCACAGTTTTGCTGGATACAGACACGTGGGCCCGCCACAGTTAACTTAACACTTGCAGGATCTGCGGCCGATGGTGATGGTCTCATCGCTGGTACAGATGGTGCCCTTACTATAGCAACAGCAAACCAAATACACGTTTGTTGTGCTACAGCTGGAGATGCTAGTGCTAAGATGGTTTGGATGCATTGTGTAATGTAAGGAACCTATGGGAACGTTGACGCTCGGTGATATTCGTAGTCAGGTTAAGCTGGCATTAGGTAATCGTGAGGATTTAGATGAGCATATAAACTCTCTAATCAACACCTGCCAAATGCGTTTAGCTAGATACTTTGACTTTGAGGAGATGATCTCAATAAGTGATTTAACTGTTGCTTATACTGGAGATAATCTTACCGATGCGTCAATTTCCTTACCAACCTATACTAGAGATGTTCATAGTTTATCTATTATAGATGGTACAGAGTATTATAGTGTAGAGCCTGTGGACAGGCGTACATGGAAAAGTAGATTTTATAATGCAATAGTGAGTGGTACCAGTAGTAGACCTACTCAATATTGTGTATTTGCAAATACTATAGAGATTTATCCATCACCAGATCAAGCCTATTCGGCAAAGTTAAGAAGAAGTAAATGGCCTATAGATCTATCAACGGATGAAAGTAAGTCTGAGTTAAGCCAGAAAGATGATTTATTAATTGCACTTACTATCTGTTGGACACTTTACCATTTGAATAATACAGAAAGAGCAAATGCCTATTGGGCTATTTTCAGATCAATGATTAAAGAGGCTATTGATTCACAAACAGTTAAACCTGATTTATATCAGAAATTAGATACAATGAGTCCAATACAATCTAACTATTGGAAAGATCCATTTGTACGGACATTAAACTACGGATCCTAGATGGCAAATAAATACGCATTAAGTGAAGCTACACCAGCAAATACCGATGATGCTTTAGAAGGGCCGCTTCGTATTAGAGAGGTCAAGCAAGCATACAATGAACGGCTTGGTCGAGACCATTATATGGGTCAGGTTTCTAATCCTGATGTTATTGCTGGAGGAGCTGATAGTACAGATTCAGGTTATCATAGAAGAATTACAATTACTGAGCTAACATCGGATCAAGGTAGTACAGTAGATGCTAGAATAAATGGTTCTGGTACTGGTGTGAATCATGGTACTACAGTTAAGATGGCAGAGGTTTGGGCTGAAAAATCTTCTGTTACAAATAATCAGGCAACTTTAAGAATTAATGGTTCTGATGCTACAACAAGAAGTTTTATAACTGATTCAGGTACTCAGACACTTACAAATAAAACATTAACTGCACCTGTAATTGCTACAGTAGATGTTAATAGTGGCACTATTGACGGTACTACTATAGGAGCTACTAGCGAATCCACAGGTAAGTTTTCTACTTTAGAGGCTACCGGTAATACAACTTTAGGAAGTGCCGCTGCACAAGATACTATTGGATTAAAATCAACTACTTCAGGACTTTCTGAGACTTATGATGGAGCTAACCAAAACTTCTCTGGGTTAGTTGGTGAGATTAGAATGTACGGTGGAGTATCTGCCCCTCCTGGTTGGGTGTTTTGCGATGGTACTGAATATACTGCATTACAGAACGATGCAAAATATGCCGCATTAGTTACTGTATTAGGGGGTGGGGCAAGTCAAAATGTTCCAGATCTTCGTGGTAGAATGCCAATAGGAGCTGGTACTGGCTCAGGTTTAACTGCCAGAGCTTTGAAGGCAACTGGAGGTGCTGAGACTGTTACATTAACCGGAGGTGAGAGTGGTACTTCTGCTCACACACATACTATTACATCTACATCTCCTGAACATACGCATACTTTTTCCCAAGGTGCTGCATGGACTTCGGGTAGTGCTTATGGTACTTCTTTCGATGCTATGGCTGATACAGATGGAATCGCAACAACTGCTGGTACTACTGTTACTGTAACTTCAACCGCTGCAAATTCAGCTGAGGCTGATGCTGATGATGCCCATGAGAATATGCCACCATTTTTTGCTGTGAATTTTATTATAAAGTATTAATGCAGGCTAGAAATCTTAGTATATCACAAGGATGGGCACAAATAGACTTATCTGAGGAAGTTGATTTAAAAGAAGCCTTAGCAAAATATGTAGAAGATACAGATGCTAGATTTAGAGATGTTATAAATTGGATAGAATCGTTGACAGTACCGGAATATACAACAGCAGAAAGAGATGCAATAGATTCGCCGCAAAACGGACAGATGATTTATAATAGCACAACTACTAGGTTTGAAATTAGACAAGCTGGTGGTTGGAAGTATTTAACTGTAACTGGTGTATAATGGCACAAGAATCACAAACAGAACCAGTAGGAACTCAATACAAGTTTATTGATAGTTTTACGGATGGTGTTCGCAAGGATCTTAGAACTGATGCGTTGCCAGATGGTGGAGCTTTAGCGGCTCAAAATGTAACTATTAGAGACGGTATAGTTGCTGTAGATACAGGGTACTCTCAGTTTATGGATGCTATTGAAGGTTCTCCTCAAGCTATTTTCTCGCTTAATTATGCTAATGGAACTACCGACTTAGTCCTTGTTACAACTACTACAGTGTTTGAAAGGTTAGCAGGTCAGTGGGTATATTCTATTGAGTCTGACGGTACTAACGTACACAGGACTACATTAACTGCGGCGGCTGCTAAAGATGCAACAGTTATTAATGTAGCGGCTAGTACAGGGATGGTGCAGGGTGGTAAAATTGGAGTTCGTTATGTGAGTTCTACTTCTCATGCAATTACAGCAACAACTAAAGCCTCAACCTCAACATATCGCATTGCTGGTGAGCAAGTATTTAATGTAGGTGAGGATATAGTAGTTACTGGATATGCAGTAGCTACTTGGAATGTAGAGCAAGAAGTTGTAAGCACAACAATAGCCGCAGATGCTACATATACAGATGTTGTAACAAATTTAGATAGTTCTGCTTTTGCTAATACTACATCAACAACGCCAAAGCTAGAAAGATTCGGTGCGACACAAGAACATAGGACTACCATAGCTAGTATAAATACATTAGCTATAACACTAGATGATGCATTACCTAACAGAGCATTAAAATTAGCACAGGTTGTATTACCTATTACATTAAATGGATCCTCTGATTATATACCTGATTATACTGTAATACCTAGTTGGAAACTTGCAATAACAGGAAGTACAGATGCTACAATAGAGGGTACAGCGGTTGTAACAAATAATATAGATAGGCCATTCTTAATATGTAAAGGTGCAGGTGGGACAACAGTTAGATTGATGTCATTGGATAAAATAACAGTGTCACCTTTTCTTGATGCGTCTACTGATCTTACTGCTTTTAAAGCCAAGACAGTAGAATTATTTAATAACAAACTTGTCTTTGGTCGATGCAGTGAAAGTGGTACTAACTACAATTCCAGAGTTAGAATGAGTGCCGCAACACTATATGAGAATTTTACATCAGATGATGGTGGCGAAGTATATGACTTAGGTGAAGGTGATAGTAACATACAATCTATTAGAATACTAGGCAAACTTCTTATAGTATATAAGAGAGGTATTATATATCGAGGTGATTACATTGCTAGTGTTGATGCTTCTACAAGATTCCAATCTACTGTTACTAATGAAGGTGCGATAAGCACTCATGCTGTAGTTAAAGTGCCTGGTAAACATTATGTTGTTGGTTCTAAGAATGTATATGAATACACTGGAGGAATGGTTCTAAATGATATTGGGGATCCAATACGAGAAGATTTATTTGCCCCTAATAGGTTTGCTAATATAACACAAAAGGAGTTTATCCATTGTGCTTATGATCCAGAATTGCAAGAGTTTTTATTGTTTTATCCTGAAGGTACTGTTAAGGGAATGAGAAAGGCTTTCAGATATAGTGAGCAATATAAATCTTGGACAGCCAGAGAATATACACATTACTTTAACTTCTCAAATACCTTTAGGTCTAGTGAAACTTTAACATGGGGACAACTAAAACATCCATGGTCTAATTATAACCAACCTTGGGTTAGTGCTTTCTTTGTGGATGAAAAACTACATAGGTTTTATTTAGGGCAAGGGAAGAGAGTTGGTCCTACTGGTAGTGTAGAGACAGGTTCATCTTATGTATATGATGCAAATGCAATGGCTACGCAGGATGCAGATTATACAATACCATGGCAGTATGATACAAAGGATTTTTATTTACCGAATAGTTTTATTCGTATAGATTTCTTAGATTTATACACGCAGGGTGATGATGTTACATTATGGTATTCAGAAGATCTTGGTAGTTTATGGAACAGAGTTAGGGCTCTTGAACCTAAAAGTGCAATAGCACAAGAACGGGTACATTTGAATAAAGCGGCAAAACGAATACGTTTTAGGTTAAAAGGTAGTAGTACAAATTTTCAACTTGGATGGGCGGGGTTTTCTTATACCCCAGAATTTTCATGGTAATCTTCGACTAGCGAATATATTATGATTGAATTTGAAGGATTTGGATTAAAAAACTCCGAAGATAATATAATACATAAACAGCCTAGTACACAGCCTACTATAGGTGGAGTTGTGGGATCGCTGATGGGTATGTTTGGGGCTAAAAAAGGAAGCTCCAGTTGGGATAGGAAAAGTTTCCAGACAGAAGAGCAGGAAGCACTTTTTAAAGATACTCTTGGAGCCTATGGTAATTTAGATTATAAAGGTGCAGGTGATTATAAATCAGGGCAAAAAGCTGATGAATTAGAAGGGTTCAAGGCACAAGACTTTGACTCGCTCCGTAAGTTACAAGATGAAGGCCAGTTATCTGTAGCAGGTTTAGACAAACTTAGAAACTATAGAGCTACAGCCGCAACACAAGTTAACCCAGACATACAAGCATTACGTGGTCTTGGTGATAAAGCATGGTCTAGTGGTGATGCTCATTTAAGAGATGTTACTACTAGAGCTAGGAAAAAATTGAATGAAGCTGATATAGCCTCACGACGAGGGGCAGGTGCTACTGGAGGTACTGCCGCTACACGTTTAGGTGCGGCTAATATTGGAGATTATGGTAGAACTGTAGGAGAGGCCTCTGCTAGAGTAGCAGAACAAACAGCTTACCAAAGGCAACAATTAGCAATGCAAGCTAGAATGCAAGCTGGTCAGCTCGGTCATGGTATTTCACAATTAGGATTGCAAGGTCTTACAACTGCACAAGCAGGGGAGTTAGGTGAACTTAGTATGAGGGCACAAGACCTATCCCAACGGAGAGGCATTCATAGTGGTGAAAGACAATATATGGCACAAAATGAATTGCAACGAGCTAGATTCTCTGAGGAACAAGCACAAGCTCAGAATTTATGGTCTCAGAGAAATGCCGAACAAGAGAATACTTGGAATTTGCAGAAATTACAACAACAAGGAGCACTTTCCACAGCCAGAACATTTGAAAATATTAAGAATGTTAAGAAAGGATCTTCTGGCTTACTTGGGTCAGCGATTGGAGCCGCAGGAGCGATTGGTGGAGCTATGATAGGTGGACCTGTGGGAGCTCAAATAGGTGGTCAATTAGCAGGATCTGTGGTAGGAGGAATGGGTTATGGTGATGATGGTGGAGGTGGCCAAATAGGAGGAATGGTAGGAGCTGGTATGAATGTAGCTGGTGGGGGATTTAATCCAGCAGGAACTGGGGTAACTCCAACTGGCCCGGCGGGTAATACCGGTAGTCCACCAGGTGGTGGATTTTGGAATAATATGTTTGGTGGAGGAACTCCTACCGTACCTGCGGGCGGAGGTCGGGGATCTGTATTAAATTTTGGTCCAAATGTAAGTCCGGAAATGTCTGGTGTATATAATACCCCTGACAGATACTCAACTGCTCAAAATGCATGGAATACTGGTTATATGCCACACGGAGGTCCTGAGGCTTATAATTTAGGTTATTATGGAACTCAGAGAGGTAATACCTATGGGGCACAGTTTAGACGTATGGATGGAGCAAGCTAAATGGCACAGGTAATATACGAAGAAGAAGATCCCTCTATGGTCTCTCTTAGAGAGACTATTACAAATTTGGGAAATACTTTTGCGGGTGCTATTGTAAGAAGGCAGAATTACGCCCAACAGTATGCTAGTGCGGCTGCCAATAGAGCCCATGAGGCTTACATAGCACAGATAGGCATTAATAGCAGAGAGAAGATTGTTGGGGCTCAGCTTGCCGCAACGAAAGAACGTAATCAAACTTTGAATGACCAATTCAGTAAAAACCTTGCACTTAACCAAAGGAAAGTAACTAACGATGAGAATGAAATTACTTATCAGAAGAACCAAGATTTAGCTGACCATGCCGCTATAAGTGCTGTGCAAGAATTAAAAGACGCACAGGATTTTCATTTAGATGCTAATGGAAATATAGTACCAAAAGGATTGAGCAAAGCTGATTATAATAGAGTAAGAAATACAATACAGAAAGCTCCTACTATTTGGGCCGCATCACAAGCTAATGTAGATGGTTATGAAGCAGAAATGCGTAAGATCAAAAGGCGTCTATCTATGTTAAAGGCTTTGACGAAAAACCCAAATAATAAAGGTGTTTATAATAAATTACTAACAGGATACCCATTGCAAGAAGGTCAGCAGGAAATTACTAATGCACAGCTTAGTGGTTCTAGCCCACAAGCTCAGGGTTTATTAAATGATATAGCCGCTAGAGTTGGAGATGATGAAGGCTGGAGAGCTTTGTTAAAAAGTTATGAGGTTGACTCGGTAACTGTTGATAGTTTGAAATCACATGAGCATGATGCTTTAACCGATCATGGTATGATGCTTGGTGATACTCCTTTTCATATTGGAAATCATCCATATAAACCAAATGATGGAGATCAACTTGGGCGTACTAAATCATATCATAATGTTAAAAAGCATCTTGGTAATGCCTTTAGTGCAACAGATAAAGATAATACAGCAATGTTAGCCGCTATTAATAATTTAGATGAAGGTTTTCAGGGAGTAGCAAAAAATACAACGGATCTTGTCAGTTCAGCCGCTATTAATTTTATGCAAAAAAATGGTGTTTATTTTACAAATGCAAAAGCACTTACATCCCAGATGCGTACTAATATTACTAAAGTAGCACAGGCAGGGCCTGATCCTGTAGTACCTCTCACAGATCCGACAAACCTTGCTATACATAGTTTAATGTTTGACAAAGGTACCCCAGCAGAGAAAAGGGCCAAAGCAAATGAGATAATGCGGACTTTTGTAAAGGCTCAGGGTTGGCATAAGACAAATAAGATTAGATCCGTTGTTAAGAATAGGCCAGCTAGTGCTCCAGAAATAGCCAAACTTTTTGATGGACCTCTTGGCAGTAATATAGTAGATGAGGATACAGATGAGAATACTGGTGATATTACCTTAGGGGATTTTAGCAATGAAGATGATGATAATCTTCTAAACCCACAAGCTAGTGCTTCAGAAGGGCCAAGTCCTAGTAATATATATTCTTTTGCATCTGTGCCTGGTTTTGAGAGTGAAAAACTTATTAAATATTTAGACAAAGGCGGAGCATCTGGATTGACTCATGGAATAGTAGATGCTACAAAAGATTTTCCTGAGGGTGGCAAAATTAATATGCTAACTATTCCTGTTGATGAGTTGAATAACATAATATTTAGTGGTAGAACAAATACAGCAGAGACCGCTTTTTGGACAAAAAAATTAAAAGATATGACGGCTGTTGCTACTAAATACTCTGATGAATATATAAGAGAATATAAAGATGATAGGGGTACTAAGGTATGGAAATACAGTGAAAAAGTTAGGGATGAAATAAAAGACCAAGAAGTTACTAAAAAAAGTTTGGAACAATTATATGAAACAAACTTAGCTATCGGAGAACAAATGATGTTGCTAGATCCTAGCAAATTGTTTGGGCAAAATGGACAACCTTTAGGGTGGAAAAATTCTGTACTAAAAACAAAGAAAGGTGAGAGAATGGATTGGGGAATTATTGAACAAAAATTTAGAGAACATCCCAATATTCTCAGTCAATTTGAAGCTATCTTTCAAGGCTTAGGCCTTAGTAAGACTTTACAGGATGATGGGTCAGAATATGGAATTGGAAATAGAATACGTGCTTTAGCAAAGTCAGGAACCTTTGGGCTTGAAAATAGACAATTTGCAGCGGTAGCTAAATAATGGATATATCAGACTTTAATGCTGACGGTACATCTAGCGACACTCCTTATGTTCGGCCTAATACTACGCCGGCTGAGCAGGAGTTAGATCCAATGGTATTAAATGCATTACCGGTAAGCCCACAACAAGATGGGCCTGGTTGGTTGATAAGGCAGTGGGATAGAATTGCTTTTCAGAACGCTAAGCCAGGTGATAATGTATTTCAAACCATGTGGGGAGAGGCAAGCGAGGCAGGGTCTAGCTTTATGTCCGGTCTTAGAAGATCCCGATATAACTATGGATTAGCGGCACAAAACTCAGCAGAATTTGTTGCAGATAAAGCAGGATTACAGTTTGATGCAAAGAAAGATTTTATGGCTGCGGCTCTTAATAAATGGAAGAATATGCAGATAGAACCTACTACTGAGGAGTGGGAAGATCAATTAGCATATTTAATTGGACAGCTTGCACCGGACGTAGCAATGTTATTTGTTGGTGGCGGAATAGTTGGTGGGGCTGTTTCAATGGGAACTAAGGCAGCTGGCTTTGGGAAGAGTGCCTCTGGAATTGCAAATATATTAGCTCGTGTTACAGGTGATGTCGCAATTAATACTACACAGGTATTAGCACATGAAGCCGCACAAGCAGAACTTGAAGGAAGAGATGCGGAGTACGGTAGGGCAGGCAAGGAAGCGGTAGTTATGGCGGCATTAATGAGTACAACAGGTAGGGCCGCTAAAGCATTTGGTCTTAACAGAAAATCTACTGCGATTCTTACTGGAGCTACATTAGGTGGTGCCACTTCTTTGTATTACGATGATGATGATCCGAATAAAGGAGATGCGGTGGCTGCAAATGCAGTTCTTGGTGGTTTGTTTGGATTAGCTGTTCCACAGACAAATAGGGTTGGGGCCAAAGATATACAAACATGGGTAAAATTAAGAAAGCAGGCTGCCGATCCTCCACAGTCAATGACAGAATGGAGCGGAGAATTCTTTCGAGAGTTTCTTCCGAATAGTTATGAAAAGGTTTGGGAGCATCAACCTAAAAGGGAGGAGAAACTGTATAAAGGTCATTGGAATGATGCAGACCATATGAGTCCTAAGGATGAATTCCTTTTGTTTCTAAGTCAAGCCTCAAAGAAAAATACTTTTGGTTATAGTGATAATGCTATTATCCAACTCATGGCAGAACTTGGAGGAGAGCATTCCTTAGGTCAATATAAGTTAGTAACGGATCCTGCTAATCCTAATGCTCCAGGTGGTGGTAGACCGCAACCGTTCGAACTTAGGTCTGGCGTAGATAAGAAAGCTGTCTTACAGGAGTCAAAAGTTCTGATAGATGCTTTAAATGAAACAGATGCAGTTTGGAAAAAAGATCATCCTAGTTATGAGACTAGAGTAGGTCAACCGGATCCTGACAAAGTTACGCCACAGTACACAGAACGACCAAACTTAAAAAGAACTAAAGAAGGTAGTAAGCAACGTGAGGAAGGTATTATTGCTCTGGATAAGGATAAAAATAGTCAGCCTCTGCAAGCACATGAGCTTAGTTGGAAAGAGTATAGTGCTTTAGAAGGTAACACAGCAATCAATAAAGAGGCACATCTCAGTGAGATCAGAAGGGCCGCAGAAGATTATAATCCGAAACAGAAAGGAAAGAGGAAGGATTCATGGCCTAACAAGGGTGGATTAATTGACCATGATTTGTGGGGTGAGTATGGTTATATTCATTCTAAGCCTAAAGGCGGATTCCGAGACCAAGGTAATGCTGAGACAGGTACAGCGTTAGCAAATAGGACAAAGCAGACTATATTAGAAAATGCACAACAGTCCCATGATGCCGTTAAGAAAGTTCTCTCTGAGAATAATCCATCTTGGGTAGATACTGTATATACATGGCTTGTTGATCCAGGTGGTAGAATACTGAATACCTTAGAAGAAGCAGGAATGGTTTCAGTTAGAAATGCCGCACAGTTAGAGTCTCTTAAAAAGGGTAAGGTAGAGCAAAAGATGCGGGAGCTTGACGATGAAGTTGATTTTTGGAATATGAACTCAGAGGAGGATAGTATAATAGCCTCTTATATATTCCTTAACGCTGAGACTGATAATGTAAAAAGGCTCTCTCACGATCCTGCTGTTAGAAGGGAGATACCACAAAGACCTGAGGTTATTGGTCCGGCATTAGCATCCCTACGAAATGATGCAAAGAGAATGCCCGGTGGTTGGGAAGCTATGGAAAAAAAGATTACAGCCATTGAAAATTTATTTGGTGATATGTTTGACAACTTGCACGAAAGTGGAATAGTAGGTGACAAAACTTATGACATATTAAAAGAATATAAGTACGTACCTCAGAAAACTATCAATGAGGCAATGTCGAAATACCAAGATCATATCTTACAGACCCGTAAAAAAGAAGGTTCTTTAGATGTAACTGATCAGGCTTTGCATGATTTACAGGTTGACGCTAAATTGAAAGGTAAACATACTAACTTAGAATCTCTCCTTACAGAGCATATATCTAAGGTTTATTCTCTTATAGCCAAGAATGATTTATTTACTGAAATGTCTAAGATTCCTGACTCACCTTATTGGACTTTGACTAAGCCGAAAAAGAGGATGGGTGAGACTGCTGAGCCTGATGTAAATTATAATGAACATTCATTTATGCAAAATGGGGAGATAACTCCTATTTGGGTGGAGAAAAAGGTATCTGCTTTGCTCCAAGCTAAGAATGATAAATTTATGCAACCTGATTTAAAGGCGTTTTTAAGACTTATTTCTGGTGCTCAGCTTATTCAATTATCAGCTGTAGCTGTGAACCCTGTTTTTGCTGTTGCTACACACCCTCTTGATCTATGGAGCATAGCTACAAAACATCAGGCTTTGTCTAAGAATGTGCCTAAGGTTGTAAAAGATATGTATGTATATAATGCAGAGACTGGCTCAGTTCCAATGATTAAAAACTTTAAGCACGCTTGGAATAGGGATGATGTATATAAAAAATACTTAGAAAATGATGGTGTTACAACTACTATTGTATCTAGTATTAGTGCCTCAGAGATGTTCAAAAAGTCTGCTGATATGGTAGATAAGACTAAGGCTACTGCTAAGTTCAAACGAAGTTGGAATAGAGGGATAGAAATGCTTGGAAAGTTTGGTCATACTATGGAAGTTGCCATGCGAATGACTGAAGTTGATATGCTAGTTGCTACTGGTAAATTTACACCTAAACAAGCCGCACATGAATCACTTAGAAGGTTGAATTATGGTAGACGTGGTGGTTTGATGGACTATGTTAATTCTGTTGTACCATTTGCCAATGCACAAGCTCAAATACTGGCATCTCAAATGAATGATCTTAAGACAACTAAAGGCCGTGCAAGGGCTCTTGCTACAATGGGTCAACTGACAGCAGGCTTAGCATTGACTAGAATTGTTATCGAAGAAAACTTTCCCGGCTACATGAAAGACATTCCTTGGGAAACTAGGATGCGATATTGGATCTTCCCGACAGGTGCCAAAGAAATAGATCATAAATCTGGGCAAGAGAGAAATACATTTTTCCAAATAAAAAAGGCATATAATCCTTTCTTTATGGTTGCTAATGCAGGGGCTGAGCTAGCTATGGATGCTTATTATTATGGAAAAGAGGGCTTGCCATCTATGAGTACCTTTAGTTTATTTTGGGATGCACTTAAAGTAGCCAGTCCAGTTGAATTACAGAATAACTTTCCTCCTGCTGTAAAAGCATTTGCCGCATGGATGGGTGATAAAGGATCTGACATAAGTGGCAGAGATGTTTATAAAGGGCCTCTTGTTGAATCTAGGGAAGAAATTAATACAGAACTGCACGGAGGTAAAAAGACCCATCAATCTGCAATAGCATTAGGTGAACTTACTGGGCTTAGTCCTGCTAGGTTAGAAAAGACTTATGATTCTTATGTAGCCCGAAATCCTATATCTTGGGTAGCTGGTAGTTTTCTTGATACTCCTACAGAAGCATCGCAAAGTACCATGTCTGAAGTTCTTAAGATACCTGGTATAAGAAGTTTTACTGGCAGAACTGATAAGAGACATGAGGAGTATGAATCTGGTAAAATGGCACAGAAACAAGCCGGTTCATCTATGTATCATGAATACCATAATAAAATTTTGTCTCCTCTCTCTAGATTATACGCAAAAGAAATAGGTCGTAAGGAGTTTATTAATGAGATAAAGGAGATAATGAAAGATGCTGAGCCTAATATTAAAATGAAGATGATTGGTATGGCCCAGAGAGAGATAAAGGCAAAGGCATTTATGGATAGCCTTTTGAAAAAACATGGTGCTGATGAGGTCTATGGGAATATGCAAACTTATGCTTTCTGGACTGTTTTAAATCAGATCAATGATCCTTATTATAAAGCTCAGAGGTATCACGATAGGTTGTGGGAAATAGATGATCCTTATTGGACAAAACAATTTAAAAGAATGGCAGCTACAAGAGGTCTATTCCAAGATAGATTCTTTGCGGCTGAATATCGAAAACTAGAACGAGGAGGTAAGTAATGAGTATAATGACTAACTATCTTGAGGAGAAACTAATAGACCATCTCTTCAAAGCAGTGGCTTATAGCCATAGTTCACCATCTACATGGCACGTAGGATTACACACTGCC
>VTLG01004838.1_pt1 | contig 13085 bp, 12 predicted proteins | sample 4694571 | NCBI WGS metagenome assembly VTLG01 (sample SAMN12604809, study PRJNA352737) | marine metagenome | biome: ENVO:00000447; feature: ENVO:00000209|ENVO:00000569|ENVO:01000036; material: ENVO:00002151; isolation source: viral sequences binned using virsorter ... | reverse complement strand
ACCTATCAGCAAGCACCATATCAAGACTGTGGTAAGCATGACTATGAATATCTACTGTCGTGTATGCCAGAGAAGATTGACTGGAACAAGCTGTCAGAGTATGAACAAGAAGATAACACGAAGTCGAGTCAAACATTTGCTTGCTCTGGTGACGTGTGTGAAGTCGTAGATATAACATAGGAGTTTTGTATGGAACTATTAAGTGCATCAGTATCTACACCATTTTGGGTTTGGCTTGTCTCCGCTTTAGCCACAGCCTATTACTACGATGTAATGAAAAAGCGAATCAATAAACTAGAACATAAACTTGGAATGAAGGAATAAAATATGGAAGCGATTTTAGGTGCATTAATGTTATTTATCATAGGTAACGACATTGTAGATAAGGTGTCACCTTGGGTCAACGATAAGGTTGATCAATACACAGAAGAAAAGGAATAGAATATGGCTTGGGTTTTAGTAGCACTTTTTATATTTGATGGCTCACCAATGGTTATGAGCGACAACATCTTGTATCAAAGCAGAGAACAATGTAATGAAGCTGCAGATATACGTAGTAAATATTTAGAGGCTACTAGACCCCCATCTATGTCTGAAGCTGATTACTTCGTATGGTGTACACAGATACCACAGGAGGTCTAATGGAGCAACTCGATCTTTTCGGGGAACTAACGGTACAAATAAGAGAAGGAGAGAAGACAAGAGTTTGCACTAAATGTAATATAGAAAAACCATTACCTATGTTCAGAGAACAAACAAATGGAATGATTAAGAAGAACGGAAAGGAATACAATAGACACCATAGCTGTATGGACTGTATGAAAAAAAGTGATAGGGATAGAGCAGCACTATCTAAGATACATACATGTAATCAAAAACACTGTGACTGCTGTGGTAAAGAGTCAAAGAAACTGCACCTTGACCATGACCATCACACTGCTGAGTTCAGAGGTTGGTTGTGTATACAGTGTAACCAAGGCATAGGTAAACTTGGTGATAACATAGAAGGGGTAACTAACGCCCTAAACTTTTTAAAGAAACACTATGAAAAGTAAAAGGCCGCATTAAGCGGCCTCTTTTTTTAGTCTAGACAGTCACAGGTTGGACTGCATTTTTTATTCCATAAGGCACACCATAGCCTCTTTAAGTATCTACGCACAGATCACCTCCTATATTTTAGCTACTGTTCTATACATGTCTTCTAGGTAGTCAATGTAGTCTAGGACTATGCCTAGCTCTCTATAGTCCATATCTCTTACTTTACCATCTATGCCAAACTGTTCTTTAGCCATACGTAAAGCATCAGTCTTTACCTCTTTACTTTTCCCTTCTATCTTTGATGCCATCTTGAGTCTAGCACCCTCGTTACCACCGTGTCCTTCCTCTATACGCTTACGCATGTAACGCTTCACATTAGCTACACGTTTCTTTAGTAACTGTCTTCTAGTATTTGTATCACCGTTCTTAAATTGTGGATGATCTAGCAGTCTTTGTACTTCTCTTTCAAGCACAGGGGCTATCATAGAATTAAATATCTTATCGTATGCAGCCACCTTGGTACGCTCACTAGCTGTCCACTCGTGCATCTCAGCCATAGAATATGCTTTCTCTACGGCTGTCCTTCCAGGTTTTATTCGTAAACCAAAGATACGTGCAAGAGGGTTAGGGTCATACACTTCACCTTCTCTTGAAGCTACTCTCAACTGTTCTCCTGATATAGCATCAGCTTTGTCAAACAGTGCTTCATATATATTGTCTATGTATTTTGTAGCTGATTGTGTAAATACTTTTGCACCCTCTGCTTGACGTATGTCTTTACCCTCATCATTTCCAAACACAGCACCTGCTAGTTTGTTGGCAACATCTAGTGGGCGAGTAACACCTGCAACAATATTACCTGTAGCTTTGTAGAAAGCATCTATATTCATGCCACGATTTGCACCTTCTTGACCTACGTTTGAGATAGCGTCCAGTGCATTCATCAAGTCATTACCAAACTGTATGTCTTTTGCTACTTGTCCTACTGCAAGCTGAGTCAGTGCCTCTGTTGTCAACTCTCTAGGTACAGGTTTGCCCTCACGCATGTTGTTTGCCACACGTCCTACAGCTAGAAATATGGAGAATGGAAATGTGTTCTTTGCATCAACGATAGTACCACCACCTGCATCTATTTCAAACACACCAAGATTTTTTTCTTGTCTTTGCTTGTCATAGTCCATAGCCAAAGTCAAACCAGTGCTACCAACCAAGAACCTACCAAATGCTTCTCTCTCATCTAAGGTTGCTTCTGTATTGAGTATGCCTTTACCTGTTCTAACATCAGCCGAATCTCTAAACATCCAACCTAATGATCTAGTTCTTCTAGTAAAGTCTCTAAGAACACTCATACCTGCAAGAGGTGACCACTGATAAGCAGAGGCAACAACGTTATTCATGAATCTACCGAAGGGTATGATAGTACCTATACCCGGCGTATTTGAAGCGGTTTCAACTAGCTTTGCTACTTGCCCTAAAAGCTGATCCTGTTGAGTGTAGTCCTTTGCATACACAGATTTAAGAGTACCGTCTATTGCAGCTTGTATTACATCTTCGGTTATCTCTACACCATCATCGTTCAAAGCTTGACGTAGTGTCATATTCTTTTGTGTACGTAGATACTTGTCCATCTCAGTCATAAACATTTGAGACTTTGTAAATGTATCCTGTATTCTAACACCTGAGATTTGTGCTGACGCATCTGCTACAGCTTCGGTAACCTTTACCATCTTTCCGTTAGGATCTATTCCATATCTTGCTGCGGTTGACTGATCAACACCACCTGCATATGTTTCGAATAGTATTTTCTTTATATCTTTGTTTTCATCTTTAGTAAGAAACCTCATGTACTCGTTATGAGTAGTGTAAGGGTCTAGTAAGTTACGAAACTTTTGACCCTGCATCATAGTCAAAGCTCTTGCCTGTTGAAATGTTCTTGTAGCTTCTCTTGGATTAGTGTACAGTTGAGCTAAACCTTTTGCTCCTAGTACACCAGAGTTAAAGATGTCTGCCATAGTTTGACCTACGTAGAACTGACCAAAGCCGAATACGTTGATAGCGGTTGTAGCAGGGGAGGACACAAGCATACGCTTCCAAACAGACTGACCATATCGTAGTCTTTGCGCTCTCTTGAGTTCTTTACCTATTTCTTCTTTTGCATCTATGGTGTCTATTTGAGCAGCTAATACATCTTGTGCTGCAACAATAGAGCTATCCAAGACTTTACGTAGCTGTGATGCAACATTCAAAGTAGCACCTGCTTCGCTCAACTTCCTAGCTAGAAGATCGCTAACCTTGCCTTGGTTACCTGTGAGATCTCCTACCTGAAAACCTGCACCTGCTAACTTTTGGTTTATATCTTTTATAGAAGCGTCATCTAGATTACGTACAACGTTTGTCATCAAGTCAGATACAGTCATCTTTCTTGATACCTTAAACCCATGCGACTTCATAAGAGAGGCAATACCGCCTAACGTTTCTGGTGTTCCTTTATAGTCACTTCCAAATACAATGTCGTAGATTAGATCTGATGGCAGAACAGCTTGATCGTAGAGTTTACCTTTCTCTACTTTCTTTGCCCACTCTTCAGTACCATTTACAAATATATCTACCACTTGTTTAGATGGTAGTATTTTAGTAGCATCATCTATGATTGCATTTGTCACACCTGTCAGTGCTTCATCAGCATCCTCTGCAAGGTTTGATGCACCTCGAAACTTACCAAACCCTAACTGTGCAGCACCTGCCACACCACCAAGCAAAGAAGAAAAGCCTGTCTGTAGTAAGCTGTACTTTTCCTGTGACCCTGCTCTCATCAAAGTTCTTTGAGCCATGTTGTCTTGCAACACAGCAGCAGTAGAATCTAGAGCTACAGTTGCATATAAAGATTTCCTACCTGCTGCATCAAACAGTTTATCCTGTGCTTCTCTAGATGCTTTTCTAGCTAGAGTTCTACGGTTCTCTTTTGCTACCTGTTTGGCAACTCTTGCTGCAGCCCTGTCTGCTGCTTGACTACTAGCACCTTTAGCTACTGCTCTCTTAGCTGCAACCTTTCCTGCCTGTAAACCTGCTTGTTTTGCGGCTTCTCTACCTGCACCGCCCAATGCAGCTTCCCTTGCTGCTTTACGTACTATTTCATTGACAGCTTTTTTACCTGTAAAAGTAGCAGCACCTGCTGCAAACTTTCCGATACCACCAGTGAGTAGACCTAAGTAAGTTGTTGGGTCTTTGGCTCCTGCCATGATGTAATCTTTCACACCACTAGCTGCACCCAACGCACCGTCATTTATAAACACGTTACCTAAGTTATCATATATTTCGTAAGCACGTCTTGCTTTAGTTTTTCTGGCTTCATCTGCCTTTGAAACAAACCGCATCTCACCAGATGTGGACAGCACATTAGTGTTGAAGTAACGCATATGTTTTACAAAGTCATCTACGACTTTTTCATCAGGTGCATCCCTGTAATCTACACCTTTACGTTCTATCATGTATTCTCTTACAGGCTGTAGATACTGATTGTTATTTACAATGTCATCTACAGTGAGACTGTCTTCACCAAATACAGGATCTCTAGCCTCCGTTGCAAAAGTATTGTTACGACTAGTGAGGCCAACACCTCTGTATTGGTTCATCAGGTTGTTGAAGCTACTCATTACTCACCTTTTAATTGTTTAGGAGATCCGTCAGGATTGTGTGTTGCACCAAACAACTCATCCCACTGGCCGGGTCTTAGTCTTTCAGGCACAGGTGCATTGCCTTTGTAGATTTCTTCTATGTCATCACCACCAAGACCTGCTCCACCTAAGATATTGCCAAGTCCTAGTTCTGGTCTAGGCGGCACTCCTTTTACGACATTCCCCTCGTCATCACGGTAGTATACATTTTCTTGTATTCTTTGCTTTGTAAGTATCGCTTCTTTTTCAAGAGCTGTAAGGGGCGTTGTCTCTTCTTGATTTTGGTTGTTTTCGTTTGCTTCGGGGTCTGGGTCTGACTCAATGGGTTCCTCTTCTTCTAGGTCTGGTAAAAATTCTGCTCTTAAATCGTTGTAGTATTCTAGTCCAGTTGTATCATCTTCACCTCCACCTTCTTGGTTCATGGTGCGTATGATCATGGCTTTTACCGATTGGTCATCAAAGAAACCTGTCGCTGTGTAATCCTCTGCAGCTTTACGAATTAGAAAGTCTGCTTGCTCTAATCTTATTGCCATAGTTGCATGTGCTTTTGCTTCCGATCCAGACAACTGTACACCGTTAACTATGTACTGACCATTAAGCCCTAATGATTCTGCTGTATCAATCTCACTTTCTCTGGCTTTCAGTCCATCTACCTGTGCTGTTATTAGATCTTGCCCAAACTCATACTTAGCATCAGAGTTAAAATTAGGTATGTCAGCAAACGTCATAGTAGCATTCGGTACAAGAGATTTGTACTCAGACTGTTGAGCTAGGAAGTTAATATCAGCTATAGACATGTCACCAAAGAAACCACCCTCATCAAGCTCTCTGTCTACTTTTGCTCTTTCATCTAAAGCAAATAAATCCCTCATGTTATCAACTTGAGGCGTTGGTGTTGTGTCTGTAGTGATGCTAGGTTTCTGTCTAACACCTCCGTAAGTTTGTGCAGCTACCTTATCTAAGGTCATGTTGATAAACTTAGGATCAATACTTGGTATACCTGTCATAGCAATACCAGTTTCAATATCTTCTTGAGTTAACTGCTGTCCTGCTTGCAGTCTGTTGTCTGCTGCTATTTGTTGTAACTTAGTATAGAAGTCTTGAACACCACCCATGCCTGTAGACATGGCAGCAATTACCTGCTCTTTAGTAGCACCAAGTTGCATAGCCTGTCTGCCTATTTGTGCAGCTTGTTGCGCTCTTTGATTACGAACTCTAACTAGTTCTAGATTACGTTCAGCCTTTTGCTTTTGTTCTTCTTTATATTCTTTGGCTTCCGTTTCTCTTTTTTCTATACCTTCAGTTACTTCTTCTAAAAAGCTACCTGCGAATGCACCCCAATCAAAACTCATATTACTGCCCTTTCGCCATCAACCCTTTAGGTTGTTCTTCTGGTGTTGCTTCTTCCTCGTCAGTCTTTCCTGCGTCCAATACCTCTTGTAGCATTTGCTTGCCGGGATCTGCATCATCAGGATTCTCAGACAAGTAGTTTGCTACTAACATCTTTGTTCGTTCTAGTTCTTTTTCTTTGGCTTGCTTTTCGTAGTCAATACCATCTTCATCAACCTCAACACCCATAGACTCAATAGCTTCTTTAAGAAAGTGATGTATTGTAGGTGCGACATTCATACCTGCATCTACTGTATGTAAACCTCTCATGACACCTGCTGTGGTTATACTTTCTACCACAGGTTTCAGAGGCACACCTGTCATCATAAGTGTGGCAAGGTCATCTATCACATCTTGGTTTGCTAACCTGTTGATGTAGTACTTGGTGATCTCCATCATGTCAGACATTTCTGCAGGGTTTTCCCAAGGGTTGTTCTTGGGTTCGTCTGTCAGAGACTGACCCGGAATTGGTCTATCAAATGGGTTCATCTTTTTATCCTACTTAGTAAATCCTGCGCCAAAGTATAAGCCTACTATAGCAGATACTATGTGCGTGTCTAGTGGTGTTATTACAAATCCTTGTGCGTACTTCCACTTAACTACTTCTTCACCTGGCCCGAAGATAAAATCTAGGAAGCCTACCTGTATTTCAGTGTAGCCTACGTATACGCCTACTTCAGGGTAGAACACAGCAACCAACTTTGGCAACACTATGATAGCAAAAACTGCAGACAATGCAATAAGTCTTCTTGTCCATGCAAAGTGTTTATCGTTCTTTCCTGCATTACGTGCTTCTGCTGCAAAGCTTGCATTAGCGTTGGCACGTTCCATGAGCATCTTATTCTGCTCTTGTCTCATCTTCATGCTCTGCCCCCATATGGACATCACCCCACCTAGTACGGTAGAGCCAAGCATTGTTATTAGTTCTAGTGGTAATCCAAACATTTTATATCCTATTAGCTTCCTTTGCTAGTGTATCAGATAACCCCTTCATCCTACGTTTAACACCACGCAAGGTTGTTGTTCTGTATTCGTTGTTATCTAAAAATTCTTCGGATGCCTCCTGAAACTTACCCTCATTTATTAGTCTTATTGTTTTAGGACTTCCTGCTATACCACCCCTAAACCAACTTTGTGCTATTTCTACTTGTAACTCTTGACTCAATTTATCAAAGTTTTTAATTGCTCTTTTTATTTTAGGCATTCTTTTTGCTAAGTCTTTACGTAGTAAAGCATCTGCCTCTTTTGCAGTAATAGTTTGACCTTCTTTTACATCAGCCCCATAGTGTCCATGTCCTATGGTGTAAAACTCTTCACCAAACTTTTTCTCTGCTACGTAGTCAATACCCTCTTCTGCCTTTAGTCTAGTTATGATAGCATCTTCTAAAGGTACACTTGGTTTGAGTGGAGGTAATGCGTTGACTAATGGATAAGCTGTTTTAATAGGTTCAAGCTCTTTCATACTTGTAGCGTTCTTTACTACTTCTGCATCAGCATCTCTATATATGGGTATCCTTAAATCTTTACCTGCCACTATTTTATTTTTATCTTCTATGTTATTAAGAGACATTAGTTCTGCAACAGTAGTGCCTGTTGCATCAGCTATCTCACCTAAAGTATCACCTGATTGTATTGTGTAGGCTGCAGTATTTCTCAAAGAAATATCTCCTGTAAGCCTTCCTATTTCATCATCAACAAGAGTAGGCTGATCCATAGTAGGAGGAGACATTAAACCCGGAACTGTTGGAGTATTAACAGGTGCATCACCAGAGCCGCCTATCTGAGGTGTTGTATCTATATTAGGTTGTGTTCTTGGTTGACTTGGATTGTTATCAGTACCATACTTAGACATATCTATAAAGTCATACGAACCTAAATAGTCACCATCTTCATCAAGATAGTTTATAGTCATGGGTGTAGGTTCGGGTATAACAAACATATCATCCCCACCATACACTTCTAGTAGAAACATATCATCTGCTCTTGGGTCTGGTTTATCTAATCCCAAAAACTTAGCACCGTAATACTTCATGCCATCATAAATTTTTTGATCTAAGTTTCTATCGTCTTTTTCTGGCTTACTTGGAGATCCTAGCCCTGTAATCTTTTGATCTATTTTTTCTTCAGAGGGTAATGCTATTTCATCGTACGTGCTACCCCTACGATTTCTCTTTTGTGCGTTTTGTCTAAACCTCTCCTGAATTTGTTGTGCAGCAGACGTAGTAGGTTTACCACCAATACCTCCTATACCTGCAGACCTCATTGTTCTAGCAGCTTGTTGGTTAGCATTTACATTACTGGCTTGTTTCTTTTTAGCTTGACCATACTGTGCGTATGATTGAGATATGCTTCTAGGATCGTATGTCATTTTTATACCTGTATTTTTAGAAGATAGAATCCAAGGCTCGTTCTGTAAGCTTACCCACAAAACTTCCGAGTCCTTTTTCAAAGGCGTTAGAACCACCTGCAGAAGAACTAATTTTAGCAGTAGCAATATTGTTATCCCTCTGTGCTGCGTTTTCGGAGGACTTCCATGCCCATCCTAGTATGTCTCTTTCTCTCTGTAACACAGCATCGTATGCTGCTCTTGTTAAACCATTTGCTGCCATAGCTGCATCACGGTTTGCCTGATTGTTTGCAGCATTCTCTGCTGTAGTTATACTTTGCGCCCACTTAGCATTTGCTTGTGCAATTACAAGATGGTTCTGTGTGTTGAATTGATCACGTGCATTCTCTTGTGCAGCGTTAAACTTACCAATAGCATTTGCTTCACCTGCATTGAAACGTTCCATAGCGTTGGTTTGCTCTGAATTAAACTGCGAAACCTGTGTAGCCATGCTTGCAAAGAATTGATCAGTTTGATTTTTAGATGTGGCGTTAAACTGTTTAGCTGCATTGTCTGCTGCTTGATCAGACATGATAGAAGCTATTTGAGACTGTGCTTTGAACATAGTTGTTTGTTGTTCATTAGATAGATTAGCCATGTCCATCTGTAAGAAAGCGTCAGCTTGTTGTCTTGCAGCTTGCTGTCTATTGTCTAGGTTAGCCATATCCATTTGTGACATAGTAGCAGCATCAGCCATAACTTTAGCTTGTTCATTTGATAGGTTAGCTAGGTCTACAGTCTGAGCCATCTTAGCATTTTCTAGTGCTACCTGCTGTTCTGCACTAAAGTTAATGTTGGCAATCTCTGATACACGTGCTGCATTCTTTACCTTGGTCTGAAAGTTTTGATCAAACTCTTGTCCTAAGAAAGCGGCACGTTGCTCTGCTTTTGCCATAGCCATTTGCTGTTTGTTTGACGCATCCATCTGAGCTATAGGTAATGCAGATTCCATAGCAGCCTGTACAACTGCCATACCTGCCATAGACGATGCACCTAGCCCACGTGCAGCCATTTGTGCATTAGCTGCTCTCATAGCTCCTGCTGCCCATGATGGTGTCTGACCACCCTGAAAATCTTGCATCAAATCATCTAGTTCATCTTTTACAGATGCAGCTTCTGATTTTGCTAGGGTAGCATCTACCTGTGCTTGGTCAACTGTAGAACCACTAATTGTTTGGTCTGCTGTCATCTGCATAGGAGCAGGAGCTTGTACCTGTTGTGCCTGTCCTTGTTGAGCAGCCTGTAATCCTAGTGATGATGCTTTTGTTGGGTCTGCCTGTGCAGCTTGCATCTGTGCGTTTGGATCAACAGTTCCTTGAGCAGCTTGTTGTTGTGTTCCTGCTACTCTAACTGCTGTTTGACTTGTTGTTGCTTGTGTCTGTGCAGCAGGTGTTGTAGGTGCTGCCTGTGCTGCTGCTGCAGGTGCTGCGGCTTGAGATGTTGCCTGTGCTGCTGCTCCTGCATCTCCTGCGGTAGGATCTACTTTTGCGTCTTCTCCACCATCTTTTGCAATAGTGGCTGCTTTACTAACTGGCTTAGTCGGGTCTTCTTGTATCTGACTTGTAGACTGACTTCCTGTAAGAAGACCAGTATTAGCCATCACAGGTTTTCTCTCCACTAAGTTTTTGGCTGCTAGAGTAAGCTGCCCCATCATAGCGGCTGCTTCAGGTCTAGCTGCAAGGAATTGGTTTATAGACTTCTGATCCATTGCACCTTTATAACCTAGAGCAGGTAGTATTTTCTTTTGCATTACTTCAGGCTTAAACCCTACAAATTTCTTAGCCATATTTTATTTCCCTATTTGCATCCACAGTGATGCGGCAATGAATGTTATTACTGCTACGGTTGACATCTTTACAATAGTAGACCACACACCTCTTCTTGTATCACGCCATGCTTCTAGTAAGCTACGCATTTCTTGTATATCTTTACGTGCCTCATCATCATGTAATCCTACCTCGCGCAATGCTGCTGTAGCACCACGCTTGGCTGCACGATCTAACATATCTTCTAACTCTTCTGGTGTCATTAGCCGAATATCATATAGTGTATGTTAATACGGCCACTACCTTGGCCGGGAAAGTTACCGTGATATGCGTATACATTAAGAGTTTCACTACTTCCTGCAGAGTTTGTACGCTTTATGATCCCATTAGTAGTCTCTTGTGTCAAGGTGCTGCCAGTATAAAGTTTCATTACTCCACCTGTTGAACCAGAAGCCCAAATAACAGCAGTATCACCTGCAGGTATTGTTATGGTTGTACTTCCTAGAATTGAGTTACTAAGAACTACAGATGCACCACCTACACTATCAGGTGCGCCTCCTCCACCACCACCGCCTGATGCTGAATCAGCAGATGTAATTCCTGTAACGTGTCCATAAGAATCCAAAGTAATATCTTGGATAAAGTTTGTGCCACTGTTATTTACACTAGCCTGAGATGAAGTATCTTCATGGTTAACCGTGATTGTTGAGTCGCCACTTGCGTTGGTAGTGAATGTTCCACCGCCTGTAAGTGCATCACCTGCAGATATTGTTATAGTAGAGTTGTTAGCACTGGTATTTGAGCTTGAGATTACACCAGTAGAAGAGTTGTATGATATGCCTGTACCTGCAGATAAGGAACCTCTTGCACGTGCTGTGGTGTGATACAGGTTAGAAGAACCTTCTGATAGACTATCTGTGTTATGGTTGGCAATAGAAGACACAGTACCAGTTACATCACCTGTGACATCACCTGTCAGATCTCCTGTGACGTTACCAGTTACATCACCTGTTAATGCACCATGAACTCTTGCTACGTTTAGCTCTTTGTTCATGTTCCATCTATCATCAGAGCTTGTATAAGTAAATGTTGCGTTGGCTCCACCTACAGTAAGACCACCAGTGTTAGCAGCACCAGAGCTACCTGCACCACTTGCGACTGTTATGTTAAGATCTGCGACATCTACTGTAGTAGAGTTGACAGTAGTTGTTGTACCTTGAACAGTCAAGTCACCTGTAATTACAGCATTGCCACCAACAGTAACGTTTCCTGTGGTTGTGATTGCATCAATGTATCCATGTGACCAGTAGTTAGATCCATCCCCTATGGTGTATGTGCTGTCTGCACTAGGTATTAGGTTAGAAGCTATGTCTGCATTAAATGTAACTGTGTCTGTAGCAGCGTTACCCAACACAGTATTACCGTTTGCTGTAAGCACACCTGACACGTTTACAGTAGTAAATTCACTAGTGCCGCTAGACGTTACATTACCTGTTAAGTTACCTGTGACATCACCTGTCACGTCACCAGTAAGATCTCCTGTAACACCGCCACTAGCAGTAACCGCACCTGTCATAGTAGTTGCACCAGTTACAGCTAGTGTACCTGCAATCGCTGTATTACCTGACGCAGAGGCCACAGTAAATTTATTTGTGTTGATGTCAAAGTCACCATCAATACCTGTAGCACCAGAAGCATCTAGTGTAGTAAAAGATCCTGCTGCTGCAGTGCTGCCGCCTATAACAGTAGCATCTATTGTTCCACCGTTTATGTCTGCTGTATCTGCTACAAGGCTATCTATATTAGCTGTACCATCTAAGAACAGGTTTCGCCATTCTTGTGTTGAGCTACCCAAATCATACGTATCGTCATCGTCAGGTATGAAGTGGCTATCAATGTCTGCACCAAAAGAAACTGTATCTGTAGCAGCATCACCGAATGTTAAGTTTCCGTTGATGGTTGCATTTCCTGTTACAGTTAGGTTGCCTCCTATAGTTGCATTACGTCCAAGGTGAAGATCTCGCCACTGCCTTGTAGTTTTACCTAAGTCAATGAGGTTATCTACTTTAGGAAAGACTGCACTGGCCTCTACCTCAAGTTCGTTAGATCCACCTAGTTTAGTTACAGGCGCACCACCGCCAGTAGTTCCATCATGGTTGTGACCTGTTGTTGCATTAAAGGCATTTACAATAGCATTGTATTCATCGTTAAACAAATCGGCATCAATAGGGTTGCCGTCAGCTAACTGCCCTGTAGTATCCTGTCTAACATATCCTGTTGGCATATTTTATTTCCTTATTGTCTGTCGTTCGTTTTGTATTCTAACATAGCTGTATCTAATGTAAAGCTTGGATTTGTTGTATTGTCTTGTATTCTTAAAGAAACAGTTTTACCAGATCCTATGATATTTACTGGGTAAATCTTATCTATAAGTGAGCCAAACTTGTGACCAAAAGCTGAACCAAATTTGAAGCCTTGGTTAAAGAAAGCTATAGATCCTGAAGTAGTTGTAATATTTATAGTGGCAGGTTGTATGATGCTATTTCTTGTATTTGATTCAAAGTCAAACTTTAAGTTAAAATCTAAGTCTATACTTCCAAATGGATCAATGAACCAAACAGCTTTGTAAAAAGTTTTTCTTATTCCTGGATCGTTTATAGGCATGAACGCTGATTGAAACACAGCATTTATATTGTCACCATCAAACGTACCACCACGCTCACCTCTATACACATACCCATCATTGTTTGCAAACGCTAAAGTTTCCTGCGAACCTTCGTACACACTATCTGCAACAAAAGCTTTTATGCCTTTACAAGTTGACCACTCAAT
>VTLG01015969.1_pt1 | contig 13087 bp, 30 predicted proteins | sample 4694571 | NCBI WGS metagenome assembly VTLG01 (sample SAMN12604809, study PRJNA352737) | marine metagenome | biome: ENVO:00000447; feature: ENVO:00000209|ENVO:00000569|ENVO:01000036; material: ENVO:00002151; isolation source: viral sequences binned using virsorter ... | reverse complement strand
TGTATTGTTATACCATTCCAATCATTAGGTATTTCAACTTTCCTTTTTTCTGTTCCCATTTTAATAGTATATATAATTTGTTAATAATCGTTTATAAAATATAGTATTTGCCACTATGATTAGTCATCAGCTTGTTTAAAGCGACATATCTAACTGCATCAATAATATGATCTTGCTGATTAGTAGCAGGTTTATTTACTATATGTCCGTTCTTGTCAGTTAGCCATTTATAGTATTTAAACTCATTTAAAGCATTTATACTATTCTTAGTTATATGTAGTTTAAAACGCCTTAAAACATCTATACCCATATTAATACTATCAGCTCCTTTCTTTGCTCCTTTAACATTAAAGTTTTGTCTATGTAATTCTTCTATTGACTTAGGCTCTGCACTATCAGCAATAATTTCTGTCTGTCTTGTAATATCTAATTCTCTAAGCCTTTGTGCTATGTCCTGATTCGTTAATCCTTTACTATATACTAATTCATTAATGTATAAGTTATCATTCAATTTAAATACCTCTACAATCGCTGTAGGGTCATTAGAATAACCAAAGTCCATACCTATAGCTATAAGCTCTGATTCGTTAGGTACATTATTACATATCTCAAATTGTCTGAATATAGTTTCAGTAGGTTGTGCCATATCCCCTAATCCGTATATCTTCCAATAATTACTATCTAACTCTTTAAGCCTTTCTATCTCCTTAATTGTTTCATCAGGCAAAAAAGGATTATCTAAATAGGTAGATTTAATAAATGTACAATCCTCTCTGTTCATTACTTTGTCATATATCCAAGAATAAGGGTCTGAGGGATTAAAGTCTAAATAGATGTTCTCTGTAGTTCTAAGGCTTAACTGTACCCAGTCCTCAAATCTAAATTCATTGGCTTCATTTAACCATAGTATATGCCTTTTCCTCCCCCTAATCTTTTGAGGCATATCTACGCTAATAAATTCTATTTCATTGTTATTTAATTTGTAAGTAAGCTCTGACTTATTATGTTTGTCAGGATTGTATAGGTTATGCTCCTCTAAGATATTAAAGAAGTCTTTATAAGCTGTTCCTTTTAAGGCAGGTAGTGTTTTCCTACATATTGTATATACCTTTCCTTGTTCCTGTAGAGCTTTCAGGATGATTAATTGTGCTAAAGAATAAGTCTTACTACTTCTAGTACCTCCTTGATTTACAACGATTCTAGTATTAGCATTAAGATTCTTCTGAAGTACTACTGTTCCCTTTAGGTTTAACGATTTCAATTTCTATCTTTTTTATTTCTTCATCATTAGAAGTTAGGTTAATATCCTGTCTATGTATATATCCTCTCTTATGTCCTTTATGCTGTAAGTAAAATATAATACTTCTTTCCTTTTGGTTTTGTATGTTCTTAAATAACTGACTCTCAACAAAGTCTAATTTAACATTGTCTATCTCATCTACTTTATTCCTAAATTCTTCATCTTCTTTATACCATTTATAGAAACTTGACCTACTTATGTTTGCTTTAGTACAAGCTGTAGATACTATTCCTAATGAGTTCTCTAAACTCTCTATTAACATTTTTTTCTTTATATGTTCTTTTTTGCTCATTTTATTAAATTTATTTTATAATTTATATTCCCAGGCAGTTGTAATTCTAGATGAACTATCTCCAATTAAATGTTTTATATTTCTACCAAATCTTCTACATTTCCAATGTATACTATTTTTAAAATAGTTTATTAAACTTGGAGCTGAAGTTGTTATTGTAAATCTATATTTATTATTTATATATTTATTTCCTATATATTCTAATAATCTTATACCAACTCCAATACCTTGATAATCAGGTAAAACTACAACTCTATGTACTCTCCTTATATTTCTAACCTTTGGATGAGGTTGATGTAATATACTTATAAATCCTGCTAACTGTTCATTAACAAAAGCTACATAAACATTAGCAGCGTTATTATGACTATGACTTAAATAATGATGTTTAGCAAACATTCTCCATGCTGATTTATCTCTTGTTTTGTATATTTCAAATTTAATTTCTGGTCTATTTTTTTTTTGCTTTCTCAAATCTTGGAAAGTCATAGAATCAGTATTAAATATCCAATCAGGTAAAAGCCAATCCACAATATCATAATGACAACTTACAGCTATAAACTTTCTTTTTGTTTTTCTAATAGCCTTTTGTACTGCATAACTTCCTATTTGTGCTACATTTCTATCTACTACGCTTGTAAATTCATCAAATACCATTAACTTTTTATCCTGTAATAAACCATTAGCTAAATCCACTCTCATCTTTTGTCCATTAGATAATACTGAATAAGGCTTAAGCCAACTTGGTGGAGAAGAAAAACCAACACTATTAAAAGTCCTTGTAATTTCATCTACACTTTTTTCTTTAGGCATATCATCTAATATAGTTTCAGATTCATATTTAAAATTAGTTATATAACTTTCAGGAAATAACTCTTTTGCTATTGTTGTCTTTCCACTACCACTACTTCCAATTATACAACCTATTTGCCAATCATCATTTAAATCTATATCTCCAATAAATTGTTCTTTAATATGTTCAGTTTGTAAATCAAATTTACCCATAACTGAGCTAACCCTAAATGTTTTTTTAGGTTTAACTTCTTTTATAATGTTAAAATTCGGCATATATATCCTTTATTAGTTAAATCATTATACAATTGTTCTTGTTCTTTTTCAGATGTTACATCTACTTCTATCTTATATTGTAATTCTATTTTATCAGATAAATCATCTTGTATTTTATCTATATTAAAACCTAACTCAATATCTTTAAATCCCCAAGTCTTTAAATCTATTACATCAAATTCATTTGCTAATATTTCCATATCAAAATCTCCACCTGATTTATTTAGCCTTACATTTAATTCTCTTTCATCTTCCTTTGATAAATTAACTCTTACTGTTGGTATTTTTTCTGCTCCTAATTCTCTTAAAACTTTTAAACGCTGATGACCACCTATTACAGTATTATCTGAATTTATTATTATAGGATCAACTAATCCAAATTTATCTATACTTGCTTTTAAATCCTCAAATTGTTTTTTAGTAATTTGTCTTGGATTATATTTAGCAGGATTAAGATTGTTTATTTCTATCAATGTAATTTTCATATAAATATTTTTTAATGTTTTCTAAATGTTGTATTCTGCAATATGTATTAAATTGTTTATCACTCTCTGCTCTATTATGACAATCCCTACAAAGACAAATTAAGTTCTCTATGTAATCTCTATTTTTACTACCCCCTAATCCTCTAGCCTGTATATGATGGATGTCTTGCCCTGGACTACCACACATCTCACAACCTATATAGTCAGTTTCATCTAAGTAAAAAAATGTCATATATACCTTAGTGTGATTTCTCATTTTTTAATTCTTCTTCATATTTTTTTGCGTATGCTATAGCTCTTTTTGTTTTTTCTTCATTCTCTTTTTTTATTTCTTCAAACTTTTTATTTATTAATTCTTGTATATATTCTCTTAATTCTTCTTTAGATAAATACGTTTTATATTTTACAGCTTTTTTCATATACTTTTTTTAGATTATTCATTATTTGTTTATTACAAGGACTACAGCTTTTCCATTCAGGATTAACACCAAATACTCCAACATATAAAGCTGATACTATCCCTCTTTCAGCAGGAGTAAGCATACCCTTTTTATCTACAGCAGGTATTACTTCATCATATATCTTCATCTCATCCTCTGTGAATTGTCTTATATTGCGAAAGTTTGGGAACATCTGATTAAGTTTCTTTCTTCTTTCTTCACATCCACAGTCATCTCCTAATACTTTCTTAGCTAATTTATCTATACCTGTAGCCTTTGTAATCTTTGCTATTGTATCTCCTAAGCCTTTATTCTTTTTTTCCATCTTTAAATTTTTTCATAGCTAAATTAAATAACTCTAACATTTCAGGAGGTAAGTTTTTTATAGATTCTTTTAACTGTTTTACATCTCCTGTTTTTATATAATTTTCTTCTATTGTTTTTAATTGTTCAATCTTTTTGTCTTTCATTTTTTAAATATTTTTTTACTATTCTTACTGATTTTCCTAATGTATTTCTATTGATCTTTGTAGCCATTTGCATAGATGTTAAACTAAATCCATTTAGATAGTATATTTTAAATATCTGTACATCAAACCAATTTAAATCTTTACATTTTTTATCTATCCAATTTAACTTTCTTTCCATTTCTTTCAGCTCCTCCCAATTTTCTATTGCAATACTACCCCCTTTATTAAATATATGATTTTCTTTATATTGTTTCCTGAGCTTGTAGTGTCTTTTATATTTAGTATAAAAAGGAGAGGTTGAAGAATGGTATTGATTAATCATAATTCTGATAATATAATACAATAATTCCCCCCTATGTATTAATCCATTAATCAACTCCTCCTCTTTACTATATAGCTCTAATATTACCTCGTGCAACAAATCCTCATAGTCAGGGTATTTATTAGATGTTAATTTTCTACTAACTTCTGTTAGTTTGGTATACTTTTTGTTTATATATATGTTTAAACTAATCACAATTTAGCTATTCCCATTTCTAATAATTGTTCATATTCCCACAATCCAAGTTTACTACCCTCTATTTTTACATTTGTTTTATACTTATTATATAATTCTTTCTCTTTTTTATGTATATAATTGTCATAATCTACCCCCTCAAAGTCTGTTTCTAAATCTCTGAGTATAAATGTCTTTTCTTTTTTACCATCATTGACAAAGAATATAAAACAATGAGTGAATATTGTATGGCTTGGCTTTCTAATGTTTTTAAAAAATCTAAATGGTTTCATTTTTATATGTTTTTATTATTTCAATTACTTCTTCTAACTTATAGCATATTACTGCTTTATATCCTCTTACATTTAATTTGGCAATCCATTCTTTCTGTTCTTTTGTAGGCTTATTATATCCTACTTTTAATTCAATCATTAATCCATAATATTTTCCATTATCGGATGGCTCAAAAATAAGTATATCAGGCACTCCTTTTGAGTAGTGTTTAGATAACATTCTTTTTTGTTTCCAATTAGACTTACCTAAAAATACTCCTCCAAGAGTACAGGTAAATAACATCCCTGTATATTCTAAGTATGTTACTATGCTATTTTGTAATTCTACTTCTTTCATTTTCTATTGTCTATAAATATTGTTAGTTGTATTAAAAGTAAATATATTCTTAGCTCAAAATAAGGATGATTTTTATCAGCTTCAAAATGCCTTACTCCAAGCATTAAACCATTCCAAATAAAGCTTACTATTATATTCATCTTTTAAGCCATTTAATTTTACCATCATAGCTATTTACTTTTTTTTCATAACCTAAGCTCTCTAAGTGTTTATAATAGCTTCTAAGAGCTGTATGATCTTGTTCTAGTCTTTTAGCAAAATGTATATCATAATAGTCAGGATATTTAGGATCAGTAGTTTTAGTAGTCTTTTCAAACTTTGCATTGTTTCTTACCCATCTTTTGTATCTTAATGATGTATTCCAAGTTTTTTCTAGCTCCCATCTCATTTTTCCTTTATTATTTTCTTCAGTCCAATAGTCTAAAAAATCTTCTATAAATTCTTTAGGACTTAATTCTTTAATATCATTTAAAAATTTATCCTTTGGAGATATACTATTATTATTTTTTATTATTATTTCTTTATTATTATTAATAGTTTGTAAGTTTTTTAAAGTCTTGTTATTAAAATTCTCACATTCTAGTATTGAAGTTTTTTTAATACTAGAGTTTAAATTTTTTAATATCTGGGATTCATCTATTTTAAAGTATAATTTAGCAGGTACACCCTTTCTAACTACTTTTAGTATGCCCCATTTTGTAAGTGTTGCTATAGCTTGTTTAATTTGATAGTAAGAAAGGGTAGTTACACAGCTTATGTTTTCTGTAGTACAAAAGAACATTCCATCTTTTAATTGTCCTTGTTCTTTAAAGTAATTTTGTTGTTGATATAAGTGAGATAGTACAACATTAGCATCTATCCCAAAGGCAACTAAAAGAGATTTATTCAAGATAAGAAATGGAGTAGATGCTAATATTGATTTTTTCATTGTGTTAAATATATAATATATTTTATATAAATATTAAGTTAATTGTATATTAGTTATTAACATAGTATTGTTAAAAAGGTAAATCTTCATCCTTTTTAGTTTGTAAAAATTCAGCGAACTCTATTGTTTTCTTTTTAATATCTTTAATATCTATTACATTAGAACTTGCTAAATCTATAGCTCCTTTAAAAGCTACACTGAATCTAATTTCATCCCTTGTTTCTAAACTCTTATTAGTAAAGTTAGAATTTGGCATTGGATTAGCATAGTGAGGTTTTATTTTAGGATATTCTCCACCTGTATATTCATACTCAGTTTCATTACCAATTATAAATTTATTCTGAGTTTCTAATTTAGATAGATAACTTCCTCTATCTCCATTTTCAAATTCTATTATAAATTTATACATTAAACCATATTTACCCTCCCAAGTACCATTAGGAGAAGTTACAGTTACTACTGATTTTTTAATTTCCATTTTTATTTAGTATTTAATTAATAATTCGTTAATATCCACATTTAGTATATTACATAATTCTAATAATTCTGATACTTTAAATGTTCCAGGATTCTCAATCTTATTTAATATACTTGGATAGGAAAGCTCCATTTTATCAGCAAGTTCTACCTTTCTGATTTTATTTCTAATCATTAGTCTATAGATAGATTCTCTTATATCTTGACTTGTATTTAAAACTTTATATTTCATTGTCTTTAATTTTTATTAATGAATTAATCATATCGTAATACTTATTGTACATTTTATTAAATGTAATTTTTACAGCAGGTCTCATAACATAACCTCTAAATTCGTGATAGTTATTTCTATAAAGAGTTTCGTGTTCATCTCCATATATTCTTTTACACTCTTCCATAGCTAAATGTTCAGCTAATTCCATTAAGTTTAAATTTACCATAATATTCTTTTTATAAATATATATATAATTTAATAAAACTGTTTATTATTTAATATTAAAATTAGCATAATCTATATCATTTTCAATTAGAAAATATCTTTTAAATCTTTTCTTTTGTCCATACAAATTAACTCTCTTTTCCCATTTGTCAAGTATAGTATATCCATCTTCTTTAAGATCTCTAATAACTCCCTGTAAATCTATTATTAATAATTCTACTACACAATCTAAAGAAGTAATACTCCCATTCTCTTTTAGATATTTTAATAATGTTTCTTTCTGTGTCATAATTTTATTTATTTAATAATTCATTTATTTTATCTTCATACTCAGAAAATTCTTCTTCAGCTTGTTGACTTGCTAATAAACTAGCTAATAGTTCAGAATTTAAATCACAAATTTTATATCCAAGCTCGTTTGCTATATTTAGACTTTCAGTTAATGATGGGTCATTTTCCTGTAAATATTTCATAGCCTTATGATAGTAAATAATATCTATATTAAAAGCACTATAATCTCTAAGTAATTCCATTAAATCAAAAAAATCTTCTATATTATCTAAATCATCTTCTGTTAAGTGTTCCATAATATCAAACTCTAAGTCTGCTGATATTCTGTCAAAGTATTCTATAATTTCCTGTTTATTTCTCATTTTTATTCTCATTTAATTTATTAATATAATCGTTTAATTTTTCTTTCATATAAGGGATGTCTAATGTTTGCAATAATTGATAGGTACAAACTTCTATTACTATTTCATTACCACTAGCATCTGTACCTCCTATATATGTTATTTGCCCATCACAGCTAAATGTGTGTAGCTCTGCTGTTTCTATATAATTTACTGCCATTACTCTTTAGATTTTAAATAGTCCTCATATTCTCTCATCACTTCCTCGTGGTCAATGTCCTCATTTTCTTTTCCTTGTATAATATCCTCCATAAATGAAGTACCTATTATTTTAATTTCATTATGAGGCTTGGTATATAAAACACTTAGCATATCATCTAATTGTTTTTTAGTACCTATAAATTGTGAACTCTCATAGCTACTACTAGGCAAATCACTAAAGTTCTCTCCAGTAATATGGTCTTTAGCAACATCTAGGAAAGTTCCTTTGTAGTCTATATAGTCTATTTGCCATTTAGCCTTTACAGTATTATATAACTCAGGCTTATTTAGTTCTTGTGAACGAGCTGACTTTATTCTATATTCTTCCATATATTTATCAAACTCGCTACGCTCCTCTTGTAATTCTTTTAATTTATTCATAGAATCATTTAACATTTTATTTATATTTTTCATCTCTTTTAGTTTTAATTAATAATATATAAATATAACATATTTTTAATAAATAGAAGAATAATTTAATAAATATATATAAAGTTTATTAACAAGAAATTGTTAATATCATAATTCCATAAGGAGATTAATAGGGAGCTTACCATTGTTTAAGACTACAGCACAACCTATTGCAGGTTTCTTTCCATACTTAGCATAAGCCATAGCATAGGCTTCGTGGTTTATTCCACAACCTACCTGCATACCAAAGATTCTAAAGTTTTGACCAACATAAGATTCACAATAAGCCTGAGTATGTAAATGACCTTGAACGGTGTTTTGCATATCTGCTCTACATTTAGTCCTTGCAGTACCTCCCTCTCCATGCAAAAATTGAACACCATCTTTTACATACCTTTCTACAAAGTTCCATCCAGGCACCTCTAAGACTTCTTTATAACTCTTGATCCATTTGCTAGGTATTGCTGAGGTTTGAGCTTTCCTCATTATCATTCTATCGTGGTTTCCTATAATTACTGTAGCTTCAGGAAACTCTTTATACCATCTTGCTATTCTTTGTATAGCTAATTGTAGTTCATCAGCTCCACCCATTCCATCAGCGTTTGTTTCGTGATAGCTAGAATAATGATTGTCTATTATATCTCCAATAAATACTACTTCTGTGCAATCAAATTGTTCATATTTAGATACGCAAAATTCTAAGTATTTATCTAAGCAGAAAGGCTCGTGTAAATCTCCAATTACTAAAACATTATTAGCAACACCACCCTCAGAAACTCTCATCTCTTTTATAATGTCGTGTTCTGTTTTAGTTAATCTAAGTCTATAGTCTTTTTTGATAATTTATTTTTTAAGTTTTTCAACCGACCTACCACCGAAATATGCACCAATAATTGTTATCAGCGTTAATTGTAACAAATCCACCCATTGTGATTCCACCTGGAACTTTATACTTCCACTATCTATGAATACAAGTAACATAGTACAAGCAATAGTAAACACTAATACAAGTGGTCTTACATTTTTAGATAACCAACTATCAGAGTTCATATCTGCTTTCCATCTTTCACTAACATTCTTTTCTACCTCTACCTGATGGTTTACCATTAGTTCTTTAATTTTTCTTTTAGCTTCTAATTTTTCTTCCTTAGATGTGCTTAGATTGTCTAATACACCACCTACAGACTCTACTAGCTTTTCTGCTCCCCCTCCAAATATTGTTTTAAGTATTTTCATATTCCTTTTTCTATTGTATGATATTTATATTTTGTTCTTCCGTTTTCTTTGTATGCTTCAAGTAAACTCTTTCTATTATGTTCTTCATTATAGCTTATATGAATCCAAGAATACTCAAACTCATTAATCATTTGGTCAAATGGTAATCCTAATTCTATTACTTTATCCCAAATTATCTTATTGTCCATTACTCCATCTACCTTAAATTGTAAGTCTGAAGCTTGTCCTTTACAATGTTGGCTTCTTTTAGAGCCTTTTATAAGCTTATTTAACGCCTCTGAACGATAACCACTTGTAATCCTTATTGGACTGCCTAGAGCCTCTCTAAGTGGTTGTAGAACGTATTTAACTAATAGTTGTATGTTCCTAATATGCTCAGAAGTAGGAGAGTTTTCTATTCCATTTCTAATTGCTGATACGCTTTTAGTAAACTCGTTTAACGTAAAGTTCTTTGAAAGTACCATTATCTAAATTTAGAGATTGTTATGCTGTCTATTACAGCTTGAATTTCTTTCTTTTCAACATCTAGCTTGAACATTAGATTACCTTTAAATGTTGCTATTGCTTCTGTTTTGTTGAAAACTATTATCGTAGGTAATACTTTAATCTTGTAAGATTCTGCCAAGTCAGGGTAGTCCTCAATACATATTCTGTATACCCTACAGTCCTTTAGACTGCTTAAGAAATGACATTTGTTACTGTCGTTCCAATCTGCCCAAAACTCAATTACTAAAGGCTCATTGGACTGCTGATACTTTGTGAATTCAGTATTTGTTATAAGCGATTGGCTCAGACATTGATAAGGTATTACCCACAATAATATATAAAAAAGGTATCTCATTTAAGTTCGTAAACTCTCTCCTCTATCTTCTCTACCTGCGTTTCTATTTTATCTAGTTTTTCTGCATTACTCATTACAGTCTGTGTAATTAAATCAATTCTCAAACCAAATTCAGTAGCAGTTACTTCAGGCTCAGGAATTTCTATAACTGGCAATTCCTTAGCTTGTTGAATCTCCATACTTAATGAATAATACATACCAATAAAACTCGCAACAACTGCTATTATAGCAACAATAGATTTTATTGACAGTATGAACTTACTATTTTCAGATACCTCTTGCATAGTTTAACATTTATTACATCCTTTGTCAGCAATTCCCTGACCAATTATTAACGCTACAGTAACTATTACTAAAGTATTCATTTTAGTAGAGCTTATTCCAAAGCTATCTGAGAATAATATCAGCATAACAGTTACAAATCCGTACCAAAACTTTCTTGATTTAATAAATTTTAAGATTAATTCTTTCATTTTTTATTTTAATTTAAAGTTAATTTTCCCATCTTCTATATATACATTTTCTCTCCTGTATATCTCTTGTCCTTTTAGATTATATATTTTATTTTCATTTTTCGTTTTTTGCAGTAGCTCTAAAATAGCTGTATTTTCACAAGGCAATCCTGATACACAATCAATATATTCAGTAACATAAAGAGTATCTATAATTGGTATTTCTATATAGATAGTATCACAAGGAACATAGTCATATACTGAACAATCTTCTAAAGTTGTAGGCACTGCTCCATCCTCATCGCTACCATCTACACAGTCTAGCCAACCATCATTAAGATATAAGAGATTATTAAAGCCATTAGGTACACAACCAAGAGGAGAATACTGTGTCCAATTACTCTCATCATCGCCACAATAAAACCCGTTTTGCTCAACGCATAATTCACAATTCGTTTGACTAAATCCATAGCTAACAATTAAAAAGAATAATAAAAATTTTCTCATACTAAAATATTAAATAATTAAACCCAAATTTGAACTCCTGTATAGGCTTTTCCCAGTATTCTAAATAAGTTCCCTCTACAAATACACCTAAATTCTTTGTAATTCTCCATCCTGCAACCAATCCAAAATCAACATCCGTAGAAACTCCCTCATAGTTGTAAGAATAATCATCTAATCCATAGTGAAAAGGCATTACATTTAGCCATCCGTGAACCCAATACTTATCACTATAGTAATAGTAAGCTGTACCAATAGCCACAGAAAGCTCTGTAACGCTCCCTAAAGCGTTTAATTGCTCTTGGTTATACTGAGCTACTGCAGAGCCAAAGTAATGCTTAAAAAACTCATCATTTGAAGTGGCTATTAATTCTCCATCATTAAACCAATGCCATCCTCCCTGAACAAATTGAGTTGAATAACCAAAATCTTGAGCTAATTCCTGGAAAGAACTCTCTCCACTTACCCAAAAATCCTCAATAGGAGTTATACCATAAACAGGATGATTTCTTGCAACTGCTCCAATAGTAAAATCAAAAGCTCCTTTGTTGATTCTAAACCTTGTATCAAAAGATATGTATTCTAAGTTTCTTCTTTCATCATTCTTAGCTTGTATTTTAGTGACAAATTTATTTCCTAAGTACCTTATCCAAAAATCTCTATTATTGTATACTTCACTACGATTACGGATAAAAGAATAATTAAACAAATACTCCCAACCATTATTATTACCAATGGTAGTATTATCAGCAACACTTTTTTCATTACCATAATACCAAGTTGTAAGTTTCTGCTCATAATTAAAACGTGCAATTTTTCTAATACCGATTGTAAAGTTGTAATCATAAGGATTGATTTGAGTTGTTTCTTCATAACCTTTATTTATAGCTACATAATCTTGATTCTCTACCATACTTGTATTTATACTACCTGAAGAATATATAGTAGCGTATTTAAAGAACTGAGCCTTACAAGTTCCTAGTCCAAGAATAATAACTATCAATAAAAAATATATATGCGTGTGAGTTATCTTCATTATAATACTTTTGTATAAGCATAGGTAACATAAACATCAGCACTAAAGCCACCATTAAAATCTGAACTTGATTCCATAGAAAAAGACTTATTTAATAAACTCGATTTACAAGTACCTATTTGAGATGGAAAAGGGGCAAAGCAAAACGAGGAGTTAAATTGCGAAGCATTCATAAATCGCCTATATTCATACCAATAATGCGTAGCATCTCCTGGAAAATAAGTAAATCGTAAACTTGCTGCTGCTGAATCATCAGGAGCTGCGTGAGTACATAAAATTGTAACCCTAAATACACTTATCATATAACCACTTAAAGCTCCTATTAAAGTTTTAGGAGTAGTACCTAAATCTTGAAATTCTGCATTACTTACAGAAATTTTATCTGTTTGCATTAAGTATTTAAAGTCCATTTTCTTGCTCGTTCCCTGAGCTGATGAACTCGTGTCTGAGCTGTCCACAATCATTAAAATATCATTTGTTCCTGCCTGTTCCTCGAGAGCTGTTTTTGATGTCAGTTTTTGATTTGCCATAACTATCTAAATATTTTTTAAGTTTCTGTTCGTTATTTTTCCTTTGTTTTTCCTTTTGTTTTGTTAACATATCTTAGCAACATATTGTTATATCTGCTCCTTGTAAAAAGGACTTTGTTTTATTACTCATTGGAGCAACATCTAAATTTAAACCTGCGT
>VTLG01013610.1_pt1 | contig 13087 bp, 11 predicted proteins | sample 4694571 | NCBI WGS metagenome assembly VTLG01 (sample SAMN12604809, study PRJNA352737) | marine metagenome | biome: ENVO:00000447; feature: ENVO:00000209|ENVO:00000569|ENVO:01000036; material: ENVO:00002151; isolation source: viral sequences binned using virsorter ... | reverse complement strand
CTGATTCTTGTTGTATTTTGTTCAGTTGCTAATAATTCTCCAGAGTCAATCTCAACCTTTCCACCTGCAGTCATTTCTATATTTTCATCAGCATCTAAAATTATGTTCCTACCAGAAATTCTAACATCACCATTTTCCATTGCAGTGATTGCTATATCACCTTTACTTCCAATTATATTAACACACACACCACCACCTTCAACCTTTGCTCCACCATCTATTGTAATGCATTGGTCAGCAAAAATATCGAATAAACCATTTCCCTTTAATCCTAAATTAGCTGTATCACCTGAATCTGCATATCCATATAAATTGTACGCAATATTTCCACACACACCCAATTCAGGATTTGCTGTTTCAATCCTAAAATGAGGTCCGTAAGAGTCGTACTGTCTCTTCTGCCAATTTTGGTTTTCTGCTGCTGATGTCATAATTTTATTTAGTACCCTCCTCCATATCCACCGCCACCTGACGATCCACCACCTGATCCCGAAGACCCGCCACCACTAGGAGGACTAGAAGGAGGAGGAGTGTAACTCTGTCCAGACGTTTGTTGACTTGATGTGTCAACTGGGTCAGTTTGAGGGATACTACTTGTATCAGGTTGACTCGTTGTAGTGGTGTTGGAAACATTTGTTTGTACCTGTGCTGAAGAAACTGTGGTTATTGGAGTTGTAGTAGACATCATACCTCTTGATGTCCTACTTTCTTGTGGTGTATCATATATTATCATATCACTGTTAGTGTGTTTTACACCAGTCATTTTAGTACCATCGGGCATAACATGGAAAGAACCGTAATATGGTTCTCCATTTACAAATCCAACAATACCAGCATTACGAGGAGAGATACAATCAATAACTTGTTTGACTTGTCCTTGATACTCAGGTCTTGGTAATAATTGACCCTTTATAATTGCACCTCTTCCCGTTGTTGTTAAAATTGACAATTCTGGTAGAGTTGAGAATGTCTGTACATTATTAGTTGAAGGATTAGGTGGAATTACATTTAGTATTCTACCACTATTATCTAAGAATTTCTCATAGACGTTACCTTTATTATCAATAACAATGTCTTCTTCTTTATAATTTTGACCAGGATTTACTACAACAACATGGTCAACAGGATACTGCCCACCACTATTATCATCTTCTTCTGGTTCAATCACTGGATAATTTTCACCAGCACTAACAATATAAACATCAGTGACTTGTTCAAAGGTAGGTGATGAGGGATCATAATCAATAACTGCCCTTGCATGTGCACCAAAACCTTTTCGACAAGTATCTGTAATTTCAACAAATGGTGCAGATTTATAACCAGAACCTGCATTTTTTACTCTCATACCGATGAGACTAGCAGTTTGAACTGCAAAAGTGTCACTAACAAACGCACCTAATATGGGTGATACTTGTGCTCCTTGTCCACCACCACCAAATAAATTTACTTTTATTCCAGAGCAATTAAGTGGTGGTCCTGTGTAGCAATCACTCAGTTGACTACTAAAACCTGGTGTGCTTACATCAGGTCTCATAAAATCAAAGAATCCAAGATTTCCTAAAACCCCACCAGGACTTTCTGATGCCTCCTTTAATTCTTGTGCTGCATTTGCAATACTTAAAATTTGTCCAGCAATATTTTCTAAACCAGCAGAAGCAGGTCCTAATCCAATCAACCATTTGTTAGTTTTTGAATCTAAATCAGCGTCTGGAATATCACAAGGACTTAAAGCACTTGCCAATCCTAATATTCCCTCTGCCTTATTTCTAAGTAAACCTTCTATATCTCCACTTGGAAAAATATTTGCAACACCTTTTATAGCATCAGATAATTCTGTATTAATTCCTTTTATTACATCATTAAATATCGCACCAATAAATTGATCTCCAATACAATCTGTAAAATTCTGGACATTATTAGTGAAATCAGTAACTAAATTTGTAACATCCCCTAATAACTTGTCGGTAATATTTTTCACAATACATGGCATCTGATTTTGAATGTTTAGAACGTTTGGAATTTCTGCAACCTGTACTGCTGTGGCTGCTTTTTTAGCGAGTGATATATTTCCTGTCTTAAGTAAAACATTACTAAATTCATTTTTGTATATATTCTTCAATCCACCATTTAACTGAGGTGCTAATTCATTAAAGGTCGTATTCACCATATCTTTAATAATGGGCTTTGTTGATGAAACTATACTTTTTGAAACAGAATTAATTTCTTTAAACTTATCTTTTGGTATTGCATTTTGTATATCTCCCAATCCATTTTTTAATTTATTTTTGATGCCATTTGTCACTTTAGTATTCTTATTTGCACCTGCCATACCACTTGCTAAAACTACTTCTTTTCCAATATCTTTAAATGCCTGAACTTCAGGAAACCCATACTTTCTTTTGAGTCCCTCTACTATATCATTAGTTTCATTAAGACCTGTTTGCAATTTACCAGAATTAAGCACATTTTGTAATTCTGTAGATGCATTTGATAGACTTTGTTGTAATTCACCTGAATCTACAAGTTGTTTAAGTTGTGCCTCTCCTTTCTCTAATTTTTCATTTAGGTCATCGACAATTTCTTTTGTAACAAATCTAGGTGATTTTTGACTAGATTGATTAGAATCTCCTCCCTCATTTTTTGCAATAAAATCAGGATTTGGTTTAATTTTACTTGTATATCCTGTAAATGGTTCAAAGGGTGAAGTGTACTCACTTGTTCCACCATAATAATCTGGAGTGTTAGCAAACATACCCAAAATTACTGGCAACTGTGCGTCATCACCATCTAAGAAGAATCCCATCACAATATCACCTGGCGAAATACGAAGTGACCTCGCACGATTTGCTTTTCCTGAACCACCTTGAGGTGACAATAATACTTGTGCCCAAGGTAAATCATCATTTGCTAGTTCAGTTTCATTGGGAGGATGGTATCCATAAATTCTTACTTTAACTCTGCTACCCCAAGTATTTCCTATCTGATTAATTTGATCTCCCTGTGCATCTTCTGGTGCAACTTGACCAATCCACCATCGGAATCCATCCTTGCCTAAAAAATTAGTTTTGAGTAAATTATTTTCTATCATTTTCTGCCTGATGAATCTCTAACTATTTTTAATTTTGTATATGAACCTTTATTGTCAAAGTAGTGTGCTAACTCTCTTATCATATATAGACCACTTGATTGACCATCAGGACTCTTCTTCTTTGATCGATCAATACTTGGGAATATGCATCTTATAATATCACCAGCGTTTAGATTAGTATTAAGTGGCACAGTTATTTCCACTATTTGTGACATTAACTGACCATATCTCATCATTGATTGTGCTTGAGTTTTTGCAGGATCTGCATTTATTTCAATAGGATCATTCCACCCTTTATCGGTTGTTGCTTTTTCAATAGTTCCAACATCTAACATTCCAACAAAAATACGAGTTGGTAAATCTCCCAAAAATTTATCATCATCAATAGTAGGTAAAGTTATTTGCTCATCACCTAAATTATTAATACCATCTTCACCCATATAATCTGTTGATTTAAAATGTCTTATATCTGGTTTAAATGATACAGGATTTATATAATACCTTTCACTACTATATGCTCCTCTTTGCAATTTACCCATCAAATCTTGATTTCGATCAATAGAATATTTAATTATCTTAAAGTCCTTACCAGGATCATCAAATTTAACAACACCAGGACTGTATGTATAATCTTGTTCAAAAGGTTCTTGATCTATCAAATTATCAATCGATCTAAAATTAAATCCATCTTGTGTTTCATAAAATAAAAATCCTGCAGTGCCGTCCCTACCAGGTCCAACATAACCAACAGATTTAGATGCTAACCAAGTAATAATTGAAAAAGGTTTTTTTAAATTACCTATAAATCCATACTTGTTTATTGTCTTATCTATTTCACCAATTTTGTCCGATTTCAAGTAATCTTTTATAATGTCTGATACAGAATCAGAAATATTTTGTGATGTTGGAAATTTTCGACCTACTCTAACTGTTTGGTTAGTAATTGCTTCCCTAGATACTAAATTAAGAGTGAATAATTCTTTTTCAGCGTCAACAGAAACATTTTTTATAGAGGCAACGTAAAAATATTGAGTAGTATCTTTTGAAAAATCTAATCCGTTATTTTTCTTACTATTACCTGCGATTTTAATTATGACTCTCTCTCCACCTCTTAACGGTAATCCATTATATATTCCCTGCATCTTACCATTTTCCCCACGAATAGTTCCTCCAGTGTTAACAACTATGACAGTTGCTGTAACTGATGGTGCTAGAATATTTTCATAGTATACAAATCCAACAACACCTTGTCTTATATCAACGGTTCTACCACCATCTGCTGATTCTACTGTAAATTTTTCGTAAATTGATGCGTCTACTGCTGCCATTTTAAGTTTCCAATATTAAAGTTTGAATCTTATTCATTGTGTTATCAGATTTTTTGAAGTCTTGTATATCTGTACTTCCACCACTACTACTCATTGTAGAGGAACCTGAAGATGATGAACCAACATCTGAAAAAATAATTGTTGGTCTATCTGATTTATTTGTCATTACTAAGTCGTTTCTTTGTTTAGAAATTGGTACGATTCCTCTAAATGCATCAAAATAACCTGGTTCACCTGGATTGACAGTAACAGTTTTTCCATCAAGAGTGGTCACGGTAACAGGTTTACCAGTTCCACCAAACGCATCAACATTCTTAATGTCTTTTTTCTTTTTTTCAAATGCTAATCTTCTTTCATTGTCACCAGTGTAAGGTTCACGAGTTATATTTTTTGATACTTGGGCAGGATCAACTTTTTTATACCCTATTATTCTACCACGTTTATTGATAATTGGTTCACCCTTCTCATCAACAGTTTCATCTTCCTGAACTTCTTCATCTTTTTTGTCAACTTTTAATTTTTTATCATCTACATCATTTCTTTGACCATTTACATTAACGGATGAACCAGTACCTCCACCACCGCCAGTTCCACCACCAACATCTTCAGTTGTCTCTTTTACCTTGCTTCCTAACTCTTTTGTCTCCTCATCTTCTTTTGTATTTTCTAATCTTTTTCCACTTGCTTCTAATTTATCAATCGTTTCTGATATTTTATTATTTGTTTCATCATCTCCTAATTGTATCTCTTCTTGTTCAACTGTAGTTTTAGTGCCTTCAACATTTGAAGAGTCTCCAAAAGTTATACCCTCTGCTGATTCAATATCTGTTGGTTCTTTTTCTTTTTCCTCTGTTTCACCTCCCCCGTCACCTCTTAATTGTTTCTCCTGTTCTTCTGAGTAGTTAAGGATACCAGTCTCAGGATTAACATCTGGATTATCCTTTATTACTCTATTGAAACTATCACTAGTATCCAATGTAGTAAATATAAATTCTTGTTCTAATTTTTGTGCTGTATTTTCAGTATCTTTAAGGACTTTATCTGATTCATTTTTAAAATTAAGAAAATCAAATTTAGGAAATGAATCAATAGCTGATTTTATTCCATCACCAATAGTACTTAGAAAGTCCCTTACACCATCAATAAAACCAGTTAAAAATCCTGTTGCTTTTTTAATTAAATTTATTACATTACCTATTGCTTTTAAAATACCAGGCAATCTATTTACAAACCACCCAATTAAAATTATTCCAAAGAAATCTAGTATTCTACCTAAAAATCCTTTTGTGCTTTTTGCAGTTAAAGTACCCTCTCTTTTTGTCACACCTGTGATACTTGACGCTTCTAATTCATCCTCTCTTTGCTTTCTTCTAATATTCTCTCTTCTCTTTCTAAAGTACTCATTATCTTTCGCAATCGTGTTCCTCTCAAAGAGATTTCTCTGCTTTGTGGATTTTACAATATCTCTTGCAATATTATTTGTTCTTTGCAAACTTTTTGTAAATTGCGTAGCAGTACGTCGAATAGAATTAATGCTAATCGAAGATCTTAATAGTGATTTTCTTTGCTCTGCCATTATGAGATATTAAAAGTTGCCTCTGCTACAATTGAACTACTATCATTTGGATTAGATGATTCAATGTTTGGAGTATTATCTATACCCATACCTTTAGAAGAACCTGCTCCAGTAGCATTTTTTGATTTTACCTTACCAGCTGTTGCATCTATTACATTTGCCACATTAGAATCCATCGCTAATTTATCACCATTATTAGATGTTTTAAATGGGACTACCTCACCACCACCAACGCTAATACCTGATGCTGATTTAATTGAACTATCACTGGCTACGACACTTTCGTCTTTTGGTGCATCCTTATAACCAATTACTCTACCTCTCTTATTTGTTATCGCTACTTTTCCTGGTGGCACTCCTCTCCTAATTGAACCAGCACCAGCAATTACATTTTCAGTCCCTTGTTGTAAATCACCTTTAAATTTCTCAACATCAATTAAACCACCAGTTATTGCCTTAAGAGTGTCAGGGAAGAAATATCCAAGTGTACCAACCAGTCCACCAAGAATACCACCTGCTTTTGCACCTAAAATACCAAGAGAAGCAGCTGCTATAGGATTAAGCATTAAAGCTCCTGCAGCTACTCCTATTCCACCACCTATTTTAGCAAATAACATTGAAACTCCTTTTGTGAGTGCAACATAAGATCCAACATCAATAGCAAATTTTGAAAGTGCTATTGCTATTGATTTAAAATTTGAGAGACCTTTATCTCTCATCTCATTATACTTAGCAAATGCTGCAAATCCGTCTTCAAGAACAATAAGTGCGGTAAAAAATTTACCTAACCAAGCAAATTTTCCTACTTTAGTTGTCGTTCCTGAATCAAATGGTTTTCGACCACTTTTAAATAATTCACCTATAATTGGAATTTTTTTAAGTGAATTAACAATTCTATTTTGTAAAGCAACAATTATTCCTGCACCAGGTATTGTGAGTGAACTTAAAGGTAATCCTCTCAATCCAATCCTTCCTAAACCAGTTCTTATAAAATTTAAAAATTTAGATACATTACCTCTTACTAGAGTTCCTAAAAAACCAAATCCCCTTTGTAAAACTCCACCAAATGTAAATTGTAAGAGTCTTCCACTTAATCTTCCTATAATACTTAAAACTTTACCAAAACCGACTGTTACACCTAAAACAAGTCCACCCATTAATAATAAATCTTTTAAGAATCTATCTTTAAGTTTTTTCAAAGCAGCAAGATTACCCTCTGATGTAAATTGCAAAAATCTAAGTGCTTGAACTGTTAACCAACCACCAGCAAGGAATAATAATGAATCTGTTAATCTACCTAAAATATTCCTTCCAACTTGAGCTACTCTTCTTACTGGAGTAAGCAAAGCAAACTGAATTTTCTTTTCCAATTCACTCTCTTTTCCTTCTCTTAAACCCTCTTCAGCTAATTGTGCTTCTCTCTTTCTTTTTGCTAATTCTTTATTTTTCTCTATGTCATCACTTATTGCTAAATTATCTTTTATTGCAATTAATGATGTATTTAAACTTCCAACTGATTCAGAAATACCAGATAGTTGTGTAGATATGGATGTTAATGTAAGTGAATTTTGATTTAATAAACTTGTTGTTTGCGGATCTGAAACAGGAGGTGGAACAGCACGACCAGAAAAGATACTAGAAGATACACTCCTTCTAATACCTTGAAGTCCCCCTGCTATTGGTGATGATAACCCTTGTTCCTCATCCATTATTTTGTTGTTGTGCTTTTAAGTTTTCTTCCTCAACATATTGTTGTAAGAGTGAAACATAAATTTCTCTCTCCCACGGAATCATATTCTCAAGTTCAGTTAAACTATATTTATGGTGCTGCATCATGGCAAAGTTTAATTTATAGTATGACACTAAATCCTCGTGTGCCATACTTATCCGAAAAAACTCTGCAGCCCCTCAATTATAATTTCATTTTCTTTGTTTGTATTAGGATTAATCACTTTAACAGTATGAGATAATTTTGGCATTGTCTCAAAGAACTTTTCAACTTTTTTAAATTGATTTGAATTTAAAGATTCAACAAATGATGTTAATTCTTTTTTAGTACATTCTTCAGATGCCCAAGATTCATCATCAGAATAAACTTGATCTATACAAGATGCAATTAAATCAAAAGTATCATCAACACTCATTTCATCAAGAGATCCGAAATTGTTTTTAATAAATTCAGTCAGAGATGGATATTTCATTCTTAATGTGTACACATCATCTAATACAATATCAGGTGAGTGATCTTTATCTTTTTGAACTTTTATACTATCAATATTAATTGATGTTGGTACTTGTGTTTTGCCATCATCAGGACAAGTAACCATCACTTCAATTTGTTCACCGACAGATTTACCACGAATATTCAAAAACAAATATTCAATATCAAAAGTTGAAAGTCTGTCAACTTTGATTCCCTTTGATAATATACATTTTGTAATGACATCTTTCACAGCTCTTGCGATCTGTTTTGTGTCTTGAGACTCCATTGCAACAATAAGGATCTTTTCTTCTTTTACAAGAAAAGGTCTATATTTTATTTTTCTATCTGATGAAGGAAGAGTCAACTCATATGTTGGAGTTGATATGGTTGGTAAAGGCATAATAATTACTACACTTCAGTTAAAATTATTTATAGTGGTTTTCAAAAGGTTATTTGATTATGATATATTATATAAAAATTCCTCTGGTATTCCTTTAAGTGTTGAATTTGAACCAGTTCTCGTTCCTGTTATACCACGAGTACCATCACTTCTAGTTCCCATATCAAATCCAAATTGTGTGTTTTGATTTAGTAAGGGTAATCCAGTTAATATTTCATTTAATTGATTAGTATTATTATAATCAATATTTCCATTACCTGCCAAACCACGAGTATTATTAAAATTCAAACCCAAAGCTCTTGCAAGTGAATTTGATTCACCACATATGTATCTGTCATAAGAAAATGTTGCAGTCGCCTTTAATACCTGTGAATTCTGATATGAAACTCTTGTAGAATTAAGTGACAAAGGAAATAATCCTACAAAACGATATTCTAAAAATTGAAAATGATTTTTTTCAAATTTAACAACTCTAGTATCATTTGATTTATAATCACTTGGATATGCCATTCTAAAGTGATAAGAATCCATAGATGGATCTGCACCTGATTGCCCTGAAATATATTCCATCCAATGCTCTAAAAATTTCAACGTTTTATATTCGTTATCAATCATAAAGTCAAAATTTATTTGAGTAAAGTTGCGAGTATGTGCAAACTTTTCAATTAAACCTTGAGAATCACCAGCAGTATTTACTGCTGCCATTGCACTACCAGGCAGAACAGCATCACTACATAATAGACCAACATTATCTGCGATGAAACGATCATTTATTCCCTTCTTCCTCATATGAGTTCGCAAACTACTTCTAGGTAGAACAAATTTAACAAGAAATTGCGATGTTTGTGCTACATTCTGAATCTTTGGTAGTATGTCTGATATGCTTCTTGGTCTTGGTGCTGGCACTCTAAATACTTCTATAGTATAGTTATTTAGATGGCTTATAGGGGAAAATATTATCCATCCTTTCCTAGAAAGTATAAAGGTGATCCAACCAATATTATTTACAGATCACTTTGGGAAAGAAAATTTATGGTGTATTGTGATAAAAATACAAAAATTTTAGAATGGGGAAGTGAAGAAATAGCATTACCTTACATATCTCCTCACGATAGTCGTGTGCACCGTTACTTTCCAGATTTTTATATTAAGGTTCAAGAGAATACAGGTAAAATCAAAAGATATCTGATTGAAGTCAAACCATTGAAACAGACAACAAAACCTAAAAAACCAAAAAGACAAACTAAAGGTTATATTCGTGAAGCATTTGAATATGCAAGAAATCAAGCGAAGTGGAAAGCAGCAAGAGAATACTGTGCTGATCGTATGTGGGAATTTAAAGTAATCACAGAAAAAGAGTTAGACATATGAGTCGTATAGATCCAATTATGAAAAATCTAATCGGTAATGAAAGTGCTGATGATTTAGCAACAGAAGTGTTAGGTGTGTTGACTGAAGGAAGTAATATTCCTCAAGCAGGTAATTATTATGTTTTTGTTTATCAAGCAAAAACACCTGGTATTGCTTATGATTCACATCCACTTGTTGCGGTGACTGATGTATTCTCTTGGGGATTCAAAGGATTGAATTATCATTGGGGTGAAATGAGACAATATACCTTCCCAGAAGTAGTTGGTGGATTATATCAAGTCGATGAAATGGAGTTGAGAGATTTAAGAACTCTACCTTTTGTCAAAATCATACTAAATAGTTAAAAAAAATTATATATGCCGAATTATCCTGCCGATTATAAAGAAACTGAAGCGAGAGAATTTAATCCTGAAACTAATTCAGGTGTTAAATTAATTCAAGGTACAACTAAAAAGAAAGGTTCAGAGACATTAAGAGGTAAACCACATCAGTTCCAAGATGCTTATATGTCATATCCTGTTGCAAGAACAATGCAGGAAAAAACAGGTGATACTTTAAGAATAAAATGCGTAGAATATGTTGCTCCTGATGAAGCTGATGGAGTTTTTGGCTTGCATTTAGAAAATCCATTAATAGATGTTGATCGTGGAGGAAAAAGACCTAGTAGAGAAGCTAATACACCTAAACTTCTTAAAGAATTAAAAGCTGCTGGTATTAAAAACCCAAAAACTGGAAAGTTCTTTGAGAAACCTGGTTTCAGAGCAGAATTTACTGATGCAAATACAAGAATAAAAAATAATACCACAACAAAATATAACATTGAGTTGCCAATGCCACAAGAGTTAAACGATTCAAACAGTGTAACTTGGGGTGATGATAAAATGAACGCACTTGAACTAGCTGGATTGGCGATTGCACAGAAAGTTATGGAAGAGGGAGGAGTGCAGGCTATACAAGACTCTCAAGCAGCAATTCGTGCTATGCTGTCAGGTGTTGAATTACCAAATATAAACCCCCAGACTACAAATGCAATTCGTGCAGCAATTTCTGGTGCTGCTATTGGTGCTCTTGGTTCAAATGTATCAGCTCAAAGTGTTATTGGTAGATCAACTGGTCAAATATTGAATAGTAATCTTGAATTATTATTTCAAGGAATGAATTTAAGATCCTTTCCATATAGTATTACATTTTCTCCAAGGTCAATAAGAGAAGCACAAGTCGTTAAAGCAATAATTCGTTCACTAAAACAATCAATGGCACCAAAAGCAGGTGAATACAATGGAAGTGCTCAAGGTATTTTCTTAAAATCTCCTGATTTGTTTCAATTAGAATTTCTAAAAGATGGAGACCCTCATCCATTTTTAAATAAATTTAAATTAACAGCTTTAACTGGAATGGCAGTAAATTATACTAATTCTGGTACTTACGCATCATATGAAGATGGTACACCTGTCAATTTAAGAATGGATCTAACATTTAAAGAAATCAATCCAATCTACTTTGAAGATTACTTACCTGGTAATGGTGGAGATGGAGGTGTAGGTTACTAATGGCATATTTTAATGAACTTCCTAACATAGCATATCAATCACCACTGTCTCATAAAAATTCATCTGCTGATTACATTGTTGTTAAGAATTTATTCCGTAGGACAAAATTAGCAGATTATATAAAAAATGCTGCTTCTGTATTTAATAAATTTGTAATTGGAGAAGGTGATCGCCCTGATACAGTTGCAGAGGCACTGTATGGTGATGCAAGATTAGATTATGTTGTTATTTTAGTAGCTGGTATTACAAATATAAATCATCAATGGCCATTGCAAGATTATCAAGTTTATGATTATGCTTTAAGTAAATATGGTGATGAAGCAACGATGAGTCAAATTCATCATTATGAAACCTTTGAAATAAGAGATGAACAAAATCGACAAATATTACCACCAAATCTTATTGTTGATGCTAATTTTAAAATAGATGGAACAATACATAAATATCCTAACACAACAAGATATACATTAAGGTCACAAGCAGGATTTACTCAACTTGACGATAAAGATGAATTTACAGTAGCAACTGATAATATTGCTCGTGCAATAACAAATTTAGAATTTGAACACACTGAAAACGAAAAGAAAAGAGAAATAGATGTATTAAAAAATGGTTACTTAGGCACCTTTATCAATGACTTAAGAGATATTGTTAGATATGAAAAGAGTTCGAGTTATGTTTCTTCTAGTTTAGCAGTAACAGAAAATACTAATACTATAAACCCATAAAAAAAGGAGTCCGAAGACTCCTACTTAAAAATTAAGTTAATCCAAGCTGCTATTACTAGTAGAGTAAGACAGATTTGATTATATGTCATTACTCCTCTGCAAGTTTAGCAAAGTATGATAGTGCGTCATCCTCTTCTTCTGCTACTGCAGGAGTTGGTTTTGATACAGCAGCAGTTACTAACTCTTCTGCTTCTCCACGATCATTATCTTCCTCTTCAAATTGTGGTGCAGCAGATTTCTTGTTTCCAAGAACATAATCTAAACGAGTTTTTAACTCATCATAGGTTTTGAACTGGTCTGGTGCGACAATCTCAGCAAGTGAGAACTGTTTTTTCCAGAGTGACTCCATTGCATCATCATCGTTAAGTAGAGGACTTTGTGCTGCAAATTCAGAACTATCATAGTTTCTGTATCCTGCAACGTTTTTTGCCTTTAACTTGAAGTTAGCACCTTGCCAGAAATCGAATGGATCGATTGCTTCTTCATCCTCAAACTCAGGTTGCATCGCTGCAGTAAGTTTGTCAAAGATTTTCTTCCCATACTTGTATAGGAATACTTTACCTTCGTTCTCAGGATTTGCAGGGTCTTTTACAACGTAGATGTTGCTGACATAAGTTAACTTACGCTTTTGTTTTCTTGCTGTTTCTTTTCCAGCATCAGTACCATTGTTCCAGAGTAATGAGTTATACTCAGAAACAGGGTCTTTCTGTCCAAGTGTAGTGAGTGAGTTCTCAATGAACCATCCACCAGGACCTTGGAATGCATGTGAATATAGTTTTACAAATGGTAAATCTTCACCTTCGGGTGCAGGTAGGAATCTGATAACAGCATAACCGTTACCTC
>VTLG01001368.1_pt1 | contig 13087 bp, 20 predicted proteins | sample 4694571 | NCBI WGS metagenome assembly VTLG01 (sample SAMN12604809, study PRJNA352737) | marine metagenome | biome: ENVO:00000447; feature: ENVO:00000209|ENVO:00000569|ENVO:01000036; material: ENVO:00002151; isolation source: viral sequences binned using virsorter ... | reverse complement strand
ACAGCTGATAAACTAAATGATAATGTATTTCTTGTAGGTTTATTAGTTTCGTTTGATCCTGTAATACTTCTTAGATGACCATTAGAAAGATATGTCCTAGATGTACCTGATACATTTGATACTATATCGAAAGGTGCATTTGTTAAATATACTGGAGTAGCAAAATTTATATCAATCAAATAAACAGGATCAAGATTGCCTGTTGCTAGTTCGGTTTTTACAGAACTTGATAATCCTCTTGGCATTATAAACTTTCAATAACATCAAATTCATATTTGAATATTGGATTTCCGTCTTTGTCACTTGTTCCAAAATCAAATTCTTGTAAATCACTTGTCAAATGTACTGTAAAAGGTATTGAATCATATGTTACTGCACTATTATTAGTTAATGCAGTTCTAAGTGGTGGTTCAATAGTGACTGTTGCTGCATTACTTGATGAGGTGACATCTTCAACTATCATATAGACTTTATCATGTGCAAACTTAATAAAATCGCCTGCGAGTAATCTTTGACTTCCGTCACTAGCAAAACCGTCAATAGCTATAGTAGTATCGGCTGAAGAGTGTGCACCATTGACTAACAAAGTTCCAGTTTCATTACCTTGAGCATTCATGTTACTTGGCAAAGTAATTGTAAAACTTTCTTTTCTTGATCTTTGTTTCATAATAAAAGCCATAATAGGTGCAAACTCTGACCGTTTCATAGGAGGAAATGAAATCGTAAAACTAAATCTTTGACCTTGAATTTGCCTTCTAAATGTTTTGCCACTATCAGTTACCGTTACTAAAGTTTTTTGATTATTTTTTATGTTGATAGCATTAAAGTTTGTACTAGGAAAAGAACCACTCATATTATCGCCATTCTTCCTTTTTCGTTGACTGCACTATTAATTATATTAACTATGACACCTCTACTATTTACAAGTAATTCGTTGAAACCTCTAGCATCTACAGTATTTATGTTAAAGTTGACAGTCACTGGCTGATTCATGCCTAGTTTATTATTTGGTATTACTGTTCCTGCTTGATCAGGCAGAAATAGTTCTGGTCCTTTTTCCCCGACAATTGCAGGCATACCTACTTGCGGACGACCACCTTTTTCAAAACCCCTTATTTTATTAACTAATCCCATACCAAAACCTATCGCAGCTCCTGTCGCTGCAATATTAAATGGAAATGGAATACTAGCGAATGTTTTTAAGGCACCTTCATAAACACTCATTAACGCTTTTTTGATAGTACCCATTTTAAATACCTCTATAGCTTTATCGACTGCCGCACTTACTGCTTTTCCTATTAATGCCTCTACAATCATTCTAGTAACAGTTCTAGCAAAATCTTCAAATTGCAATTTTCCTGTGAATACGAAATCAGTTAATGTATCTTTTAATTCTTCAAAAGCTTTTTTGCCTATCGTGTTAAATTGTTTAGCAGTATCGCCTGCCTGTTTCATAGCCTCACCAAAACCAGTTGCGAAACTATCTGATGCTATTGTAAGTTCTTTTAAAATTTTATCTGTCATTGATAATTCTTTATTGAACATTCCTTGTGATGCTAATGCTTCTTGCATTTCAGAACCTACTGCTTCACCAAATTCGCCTGCAGAGAATCTAGCATCTTTGAAAGCTTTTTGTACTTCACTAAAAAAGTTTCTAATCGCTTGTTCAAAACCTACTTCAACTTTTAAATTTAAACCTTTTTCACCACCTAAAAATCTACCAGAAAAAATATCATCAAGTTCTGTTTTTAAGAAATTACCGATTTCACTAAACTTATCAGTAGAAGCATTCTTTGTATCATCTAAAAAATCTAGTAAATCTTGTGTAAGCTCTTCATCTATTTTTCTTAATGCATCTGATGTTTCACCACCAAGAAATACTGCCATTTTCTTTATCTCGTCAAAAAATGCAGAAATTAATGTAACAGCTATTTTACCTTTAAAACCTAAAGCTAAAAAACCAACGACACCCAAACTTCTCATAGGTTCAGGTATAGAAGATAAAAAACCGATTACTCCTTTTATACCTTCGACCATTACTTTGGCTGGTAATGTAAACAAATCAGCAACTTTACCTACTCCGATTCCCATAACTATAAACGAATTGATCATGGCTTCACTTGCTGATCTTGCAAATGTTTCTATACTTCCAAAATTATCTTCAATACTTTTATTGATTACTTCTGCGGTAGCTTTTACAAAATCAAAAAGTCCTGCTTGTGCTACTTCATTTTTAAATGAAAATACTTTATCGCCGATCATAGATAAAGTTCCGTCAAAGGTTTTTGCTAATTCATCTGTCGCTTTTCCAAACTCACCATTCGGTCCGAAAACTTCAAAAAATCTTTTTCTTGTTTCTTCAACACTGACTCTCGCACCTTCTTCAAATCCGAGTAATGCTCTTACACCTTTTTCTCTAAAGATATCTGCACTTGCTATACCTCCTGCAAATGCTCTTTGAATTTGTTCTGCAGTTGTTTGAAAATCTAATCCTGTGACTGCTGCCACATTACCTACGATACCTAAGTTTTTACTTAATTCATTTGCATCTTTACTTATTACTGCAAGATTACCAGATGCACCTTGTATTTCTTCAAGAGTAAAAGGTACTCTACTTGCAAATTTTATTAGAGTATCAAATGCTTTTGCACCTTCTCTAGCTGAACCAAATAAAAATTTAAATCGAACACCTAATCGTTCTACTGATCTTCCAACATCAATAAATGATTTTGCGGCAGCTCCTGCACCTATTCCTATCAATGCAGTTTGTAAACTAAATACTGATCTTTTTATATTATTGATGCCTGCCGTAGCAGTACGCATAGCTGCTCTAGTCTTATCTTTTGCGATTATGTCTATATTTACTTTTTTGGTCGCCATTTACTTTTTCATCTTTGCTATTCGTTCTTGCCTATCTCGTTCTTCTTTTTGCAAATCGAAGTATGCCAACCACATATTAAACTCATAGACCGACATTTGCAACACTTCCGCAACTGTCTTGTGAAGTTTTTCGCCTAAAGCAAATATATTGTGAAGTTCAGTTGAATTTTTTAGTTTTTTTTATTGTCTTGGAAATCTACATTTCCAGTTCCCATAATCTTTGTAGCTACTTCTGCAATCACATTTGTATCTGCTTTTGTTTTAAAAGATAAAACATTAGTAGCATTAAACATTTTTTTTCCGTCTTTAGTCAATGCTTTTTCGATTATAACATCTATCAAAACATTAAGATCGGTATTTGTTGCACCTTTAAATATTTTTGCTTTTTCAAGCATATTAAAAGGCTTACAATGAATAGCTTTATCGCCTGTCAATCCCCATTCAGGGACATCAATTACTTGTTCTTGTAAACTATCAAAATGATCTTTTATACCTTCAAAGTAATCAATCCTATCTTCGGACATAAATTATCTTATACTGTTCCGATTGTAAGACCGCCTGTACCTTGCAAAGAAACTGTTCGTGTAGTTACTCCGTCTAAGGTCACCCCAACGGACATTCCAGTAACGATACCAGTTCCTGAAAATTTTCTGTCGCCTGAATCTGCACCTTCTGGCATAAATTCAAAACTCGCACTAGCACCTTGTACTAATGTAGTTTGGCCAGAATCAGTTTCATCAAAATTCATATCAATAGTAGCAGTGAAAGTTCCTCTACCTACTAAGAATGATTTCATTGAGCTTCCTAACGCAGTATCCTCAACAACGTCATGGGTTGTATCTACTGTGAAACCAGTAGCGTTTCCTATTGCAGTACCACCAACATGAACAACTCCTTCTTTACCGTGATGTGTCGCCATTGTTTACTCCTTTTTAGATTTGGTAATTTCTTTTATAATCTTTTCAGTTTCTTTTGCAACTGAAACTTTTGTTTTATTACTAACAATTTCATAACCTTGTTTTGTATAATGCTCAACAAAATCTTGTGAAACAGAGATCATGCTATTGCCTTTTTTCATTTTTACGTCTTTTGCCATTATGCAGTTCCTCTCGTAAATTCATACATCACACGCACAGTTATTCTGACGCCACCATATGGATATATAGTGCCTTCATCTGATGATGCCTCAATAATTTGCGTATCTAATGCATTTCCATTTCTAGTTATATCAGAATCAAGCGTTTCTTCAATGACTTCAATAAGTTGATTTCTTACTGTATCAATATTTGCATCTGTTCCTTTTCCAAACGCTACTACTAAAAAATCTATTGTTCCTCTATAAGAACCTGATCCTGTATCACCAATACTTGATGCTTCTCTAGTTTCATCACCTGATTGCACAAATAATGCAGGAAATTGAGCATCGCTTAATTCTTCTACTTCAAATGGTTCTCTAGTGATTTTTTTGAATTCTATAGGACTTGTTACAGCATCTAATTTAGTAATAATATCACTAGCTATATTCTCTCTTTTGCTCATATCTTTAATTGACTAAAATAAAACTTACTAAACTCATTTTTTAATTTTTCTTCTTCTTTATTGCCTATTGAAAAAAATGGTCTTTTTGTTTTTCTTTTTCCTACACCTAAAAAATCATGTCTAAAAGCAATTTTTTCTCTTTCTTTATTAGCGAAAAATAAAGTATTTTTAAAACCTCTTTGTCTGAAATCAAGACTTCTGAACATTCTTCCACTATCAGTCAAATCAACAAATGCTGTTTGGCGACCTTTATCTTTTCTAATTTGTTTTGTTTTTTTTGTGTAAGGCTCAAAAGTTCCACCGTCTGGTAATCTACCTTTTTGTGTTCTTGTAGTAACCATTTCTACTGCCATGTTTGAAACTCTATTCAATGATTTTTTAATTGCTGATGTTTGTTTTCTTGAAATATTTGTAAGAAAATTATTTACTTCTAATGTATTAGTTTTGACTTTTACGCCAATCATCTGACAAGTCGCAACATATGTAAAGGTTCTTTTTCACTGTCTTGAACTGTACCGTCCTCATTTTCGTTGTATTCAACTCCGTCACGCAATATCGCTTGAAACTCTTCTTCATATCTATCACGATAAAAATCTATTTGTACTTGAAAAGTATCTTTACCTTCGCCTGTATCTGGGTCACGCCATTTAGTAAGTTGAGGGTAGATATATTTCCATAATGCTAAATACACTACTGACAATTCCCATTGTGCAGGAGTCAATTTACTATTAGTCATTTCAACTGATGTAACTTTTGTAATATCTTTGTATCTTACTTGATGTCTATATCTTTCCCACCATTCCTCACGAATTCGCCTTAATACATCATTTTCTGCAAATTGTATTTGATCGACAAATGTAGTAATTCCAAACTCTAATATATCTGGTTGTATCTTTTGCAAATGTGTATTTTGCACATTAAATACTGTTGAAGACATTATTTTTTAGACTTCTTTTTTTTTGTTAATTTCTTAACAGTTTTTTTTGCTTTTGTAACTTTTTTGACAGTTTTTGTTTTTTCTTTTTTTCCGTCATCTAGAATCCAACCACGCTCTGACCAAACTTTTGCATTGGCTTCATAATCAATTTTTTTTCTTTCTATGACTGAACCGTCTTTTAAATTTTTTAATTTTACAGTTTCTATGCTCATAATTTTTTATATCAAATAAGGGGTAGATATACCACCCCTTAATAAGTTTATTTTAGTTTGCAAGAGTATCTGCTGTTAGTTTCACTCCGTATGTATCGTGAAGCTCTCCAACACCGAACACTGCAGTTGCTACTATTTCGTCTGCACGAAGGGACGCATCTCTTTGTGTTTCAATTTTTAGATCCTGCATCATAGCTAGACCTAAAGCATCTTGTGAAAATACTCCACCAATAGAGTCATCTGATCCGTCAACAGAAATGTTTGAAGTTTCAAAGATTTGAATACCTGCAACATTTCCTACAAAGCCAGTTCGCATAGCTTCATTTGATAGTTCTGTGTCTCTACCAACAAATGTGTTTGTCAAAGATTTTTTGACATTGAATATTTGTTTAGGGTGAAATACACCATAGTATGGACCAGGTGCTTTATTTGTTTTCAATTCAGCTGCACATTCAAATAAATCCTGCACAGTAAGCTCTGATCCTGCTCCCGGACCTTTTTCAGTAGAAAAACCTGAAAATAAAGCTGCAAGATCGGAATCAATCTTTGTTGCAATACCTTCACCAAATAATCTACCAATATCAGCCGCAACATTTCTTGAAGCTGAATTTCTTGCTAAGTCCGTTAATGTAGTCATCACTCCAACCTCGGACGCTGTGATCGTAACGGAGGAGGGATTAACCGCCGTATTTGAAAGGTCTGATGCCTCACTTACAGCTGATGCTGATACAGTTGAATAAATCGGTACTTCTACGGATTTTCCACCGCCTGCAATAGTGTAGTTTCGGACAAGACCTCGCATTATAGATTGTTCGCTAGCTACGAACAATGCTTCAGCTACGATTTCCGTATATAGTTCGGATATCGTGCTACTTGTCGTTTCATTAGCCATTTTTTACTCCTTAATGGTTATTATTTATTTAGAACAATCTTGGTCGGTTGAGAATCTCTTTGCCTTCTATACTCGGCATATTTTTTCCTATCCGAAGGATTATTCATGTTCAAATCACTCAAATTTAAAGGTTTATTGAGCTCTGTCCTATCCACATTTGACACTGAGCCACTACCACTAGGTGTAGCAGTAACAAAGTGTGGGTTCTGTGTTAAAAACTCTTGAACTAACTCGTCAGTAGTAAGAGCTTCCCCTTTTCCGTTATATCGTGTAATTCCATTTTTATCAAGTACTTCAACTGAACCACCTTCATTAAGTTTTAATTTTGGCTTCAAAAGTTCAACAACTTGATCTGGATTGATTGCACGATTCCTAGACGCAGAAGAAAGTAATGCTTTATTTATTTTTATATCTTTAAGTTCACTTTCTAAAGTTCCAATTTTTTTGCTAAACTCTTCGGATTTTTCTTTAAGTATTTGTTCAAATTCACCTTTTTGAATTTTTTGTTTTTCTTCAGCTTCTCTTGTTGATTTTACAGCATTGATAGCAGTATCTAAATCTTCAACATCTAATTTTTTATATATTGATGCTCTTTCTTTTGCCAACCTTTCTTTGACTATGTAATCAACATGTTCTTGTGTAAAAGTGTTTGAGTTTACAGTTTCTTTTGTTTGTTCTTTCGGTTGTTCTTCAACCACAGTTTCCGTAGTTTGTTCTACTTTATTTTCTTCAGCCATTTAATACTCCCTGTTATATATTCCATTCAGGATTAGTTGGTAACCATGTATGACGACATCGGTATCCACCTCTTACGATAAATGGGTCACCGGGTGATTTGCCTTTCCATGGTCTAGTATTCCAAATATCCCGAATTTCAGTTTCGGTTAATGTTTTATTTAGCATATTTCTACAAAAAGGTCTAGAGTCACGAACTAGAGTTCCTGTATATCTAAAATGATTAAGTCCACTATCTTTTGCTTTTTTTACTGTAAATTGACCATGAAATTGCATAACTGAATCATGTGCTATTTGTGATGCATATCGCCTTAAATTATTTCCTGAACGATCAGCTGCATACTCTGTATGTAGTTTTCTGATCGCCTCTTCAACTTGAGATTTTTTTGATGCGTCATATTTATTTTCATTAATAAAATCTACTAATGAATTTATTTCATTAATATTTGATTGTTGATAAACTCCATTAATATGTGATCTTATATTTTTGACCATATCATCAAAAGGACGACCTGCGATTATACTTTGATAAACTTCGTCATTTATTACTTTCAAAAATCTTTCTGCTATATCTTCAAATCCTGCAAACGCTTGATATTTCAAAGCATTGATTGTTCTTAAATCAACTTCTGTTAAATTTTTGAATCTTGCAGGGATTGGCATTTCACCGAAATTATCTAATACATCTTTTGCAATCTTGTTATACTCTTCATTGATAATTAAATCTGCCTCTTCAAGAAAATTATTTTCTATTGCAGTTCTAAGTTTTGGTTGAAGTTGAATTGCTATTCTAGTATCAACATCAATAGAACCGCCAGTAGCAGTAGTGACTTCTTTGATTATATCATCTTCTAAACGATAAAGAGTATTGATAATTCTTTCTTCATGTTGATCAGCTAATTGATCTAAAATTTTTGACATAAATTATAACGGAAAATTTTTCTTCCATGCTCTGATTGACCAATAAGCAGGCGATAATGTTTTTTGTCCTTTGACTTGTTTTAAGACACCACCCATTCTAGCAAGAAATGATCTTTGTCTTGCAGGGATATTTTTTTTAATTGACATATTAGGATCACCAAAACGAACCTTTTTGACATTATTTGTTTTTTTATCTCTTACATAAACTGCAAATTTTTTAGATTGACCTGGTGTACGAAAAGGTTTTCCTAATGAGACTTTCCTACCTCGATATGTAGCCATTATCTTTTTTTCCTTTTTTTTGCTTTCTTAGCGACTGATAAAGCTATTGCGACTGCTTGTTTTCTTGATTTACCAGATCGCATTTCTGTTTTTATATTTTTATTTATTGATTTCCTACTATAACCTTTAATTAAAGGCATTATCTTTTCTTTTTTTTCTTTTTAGCTTTTGAAGGTAATATACCTCTAGCGACTGCTCTAGCTCTTTCACTAAATCCTAATTTTTTACCTTTTCTAATTTTTTCTCTAATTGTAGAAAGTTTAGCTACCATTATTTTCTTTTTCTTTTACTAGCTCTTCTTATGATATCGGTATCAAATGTACCACTTCGACCACGACTAATTAATTTATTTACTCTTGCCATAGCCCAAGCATTCATAGGTATTCCTCTACGACTTCCGCCTGCAAGAAATGCACCTTGACCTCTACGATATGATGCTTTCAAATCTGCAAGATTAAATAATTTTGATTTCTTTGCTTTTCTTTTTAAAGTAGCTAAAGTTGTTGCAGATAAAGGTTTTCTAAATTTTTTAGCCATTATGCTTTTGTCCTACTTCTTAACAAAGATAAAGGGATTCTAGCACCTGATCTGTATAAACTACTTACTTGTTTTATAAGATTTGCTCGTCTTACTTTTTTAGCACCCTTGAGACCAGACAAATATTTTTTAGGAACATTTGTTTCTTTATCTCTAGCTACTTTTCTAACTTTCTTCTTCTTCCGTTTCACCAACTGTCTGACCCTCTACTTCGTTAGTTTGAAATTGTCCTCTGACTGTTCTTGATGCATCTATTTCATCATTGATAGTTTTAATAGTTTCATTATCATCAATAACAGCTTCAGCTATTTGTTTATCTAATTCTTTGTTAAATGTTTCGGATTTTATTCCACTAGCTTTTGCCATTTGTAAATATTGAAGATCATTAGCCCAATCCCTGATGTCAAAAGTATCTGGATAATTTACTGATCCGTCCCAATCTTTATCTTGCCATTTAGCAAACAAAGACCAAATGTGTTCTTCTGCATTTTCTAAATAATCTGCTTTTTCACTTAACTTTGCATTCAACAGCTGAAATTCAGTTTGCAAAGCAATCCCTGAAGAAATCTGTGTTCCTGTTGCTCTTACTGAACCCATATGAGTAATTCGATCTATCGCATCAACTTTATTTTGTATGCATTTCATAATACCGTCTAGGTTTTGACCACTAGGTTGTATTATGTAAGGCTTTAAATCTGATTGCAAATCTTCAGGTATTTCTATAATAGATCCTGCACCTGCGCTAGCTTCTACATTTGGAGTCTTAACTAAACTTGGGTGGTTTGCTAATCTAATTAATTGTTCTTTTTCTGAATAATCATTGTAAATAGACTGTTGTAAAAATGCAACATCTGCTAAATCACTTATGCCAATTGGTCTTTTATTTCCTCTAAGATTATAAACGTTGACTGCAGGAATTTTATTTAAAGGATTTGGAACTTCTTCAATAAGTTTTGCTTCACCGTCAGCATACTCTTTATCGTAATCTTTGACTTCATAAGTCATGATAGATTCTTCCGTGAATAATTTTAGTATAGCTCTATCTGAATTGATATCCTCTACTAATAAAAGCATATCTAAATAAAATCTACCACTTGCAGCTCTTCTATAATTCCAATTTACTACATTTTCAGGTGTATAAATTGATATATATGGTCTTATATCTTGTTCTAATTCTTCTGCTCTTGTCTGTGCGTTAGTTTGTGGTTTATCAATTATCACCCAACAATTACCATAGATACTTGCATTCATTTGAACTTCTCGCATAATGGTATCAAAACTTCTTCCGTCTAAATCAGCATCAACTAAGAATGAATCAAGTTGCGGATCACCGTCTAAAGTTCCATAATCTCTAGTTGGTGAAACTCGCCATAAGAAACTTGTATAAATTTGAACTACATTTTTACAATGATTGTCTAAAGGTGTATGCCTTATTCTTTGATCATACTCTTCAGGACTTTCTAAAATATATCTATGGAGGTAATAACCATTTTTATAATCATTACCGCCTAAATAACTTCGAATATAAAACTCCCAATTAGAAATATTTGCATGCCAAAGTGGGTGTTTTTTTTCTAAAAATTCTCTATTCATTAACTCCACCTAGCAGGAGCTCTAGCAACAAAATTTCTTTTTAATGGAAAATTATATTCAACCATATATCCTAATGCATCGTTCATGTGATCATAGCCACTTTCTTTGTCAGGGATATGTGTCCCTTCTTTATAAATCTGCCTTTCAATACTCTTAATCACATTTTTGCAAGATTTCAATATAAATAAACTATTTTTGTTATTTGCGTTTTTTAATTTTGAATTGACTGCATTAATTCTATCTCTGACTAAAGGTGCTGTATTTTTGCATTTTACTTCAAATCCTGCATTTTTTAGAATAGCTAAATCAGTAACACCACCAGCAGATGTTTTTCTTTGTCTTGCACTAGGATCAGGATAAACCACGATTCTTTTGTTATACCTTTGTTTTATCTCGTCACACATTTCATTTGTATTACTACTGTATATTTGTATTTCATCTATTATATAAATGCAATCATTATCAATAATTGTTACTACTGCACACATCGGATCTACATTGAAATCTAAACCGATATGTAAAGTTTGATTACTAGTTCTATATGATTCAATAATATTTTTTTGTCTATCAAAATTATAATAAATCATTCCAGAATAATTTACGAATGTAGCCTCATACTCTTGTTGAAATGTTCTTGTATCTAAATCTTCTTTAGCTTGATTTATTTCTTCTTCGCTGACTTGTTCACCTTGTAGTGTTGTAAATTTAAAAGATTTCCAATCAGTATTAGTTTCAGCTAATTTAAATAGTTCATATGACCAATTACCAAACCCTCTCGGACTACCACAGAACAAAGCATGTCCTTCAGTATCTGAAAGTGTTGGTCTCAATACCTCATACCACGCCTGTTTATGAATATCAGCGAACTCGTCCATTACTAAAAAATCAAGACCAATACCACGCAAACTATTTTCATTATCTGCCCCTCTAAGGGATATTCTTGAATTATTTCTAAGCGTAATAGTAAGATCACTATTATTTATATTTTTGACCCATTTATGTTTTATAAGTCTATCTTTTAAATCATTCCAACAGATTGATTTAGCTTGACGATAGCTTGGTGCTACATACCAAACTTTTTTATTTGATTGACTAGCAAACTTTGCTAACTCATTTATTGCTAAAAATGTTTTGCCAAATCGCCTTCCTGTTATTAAAACACGGAACCTTGATTTATTATTAATTACTTCATTTTGAGGACTAGATAAAGGCATTAATCACTAGACCAAGTCAATGGAGTATCTAGTTGATTTTCTTCAAGTTTATCTTGCTGACCTAGTAGATTTTTACCAAGAAATATGAGCATAGCTACATTGCCTTTTTCTGCTGATGACCATTGTAGTTGTCTTAATCTTATTTTTCCGTTTGCTCTTCCTTTTGTAAGAAATTCCGAATAACTCTTTTCAATGAGATCAGCAGAGCAGCCAAAAAACTCTCCTATCTCTTTATTTGTACAACCGAATTGTGCTAATTTAGTTACTTGATCCGTATCAATATTATATTTTTTTGGTCTTGCCATATCCTCTTTTGCCCTTTGAGTTAAGGTAATTTAATATTTATTTAATTTTTTTTAGATTTGCAATAATATTTTGGAGCGAGTGGGTCGGAGTTGCACCGCCTTAGTAATATCGGAAATATTACTCTATGCTCTAGCACTCGCATTAGGATATGGTTTTTTTATCTTTTCTAATTTATATACTAAATTTTTGTCAAATAAATAAACATATTTATATTTACCTTTAACGACTTTATATTCAAGATTATGATTTTTATCTAATTTATTAAATCTAATTCTATCTGAAATCGTCTTTGAATGAATTTCTTTTCCATTTTCTATATATATTTTTGCGGGTGATGTCTTACCAATATAAAACCAATTCATTGCTTGATAGATAGAACCATAATGATTTTGTTCAGGATCAGCATAAGATACAATCGCTTTGAGTTTCGGAAAGTCTTTTTGCATTTTTTTCAAAGTAAAACTAACTATTTTTGATACAGGATTTTCATGTTTATCTAAAGCTACTCTTACTAATTCAGGACATTCATAATTTTCTATACCTAAAAATGCACCAGATTTAGGATTTGCACCAAGACCATAAATTACTGAGCCTTTAAATTTACCATATTCCCATACGCCAAATCTTACTAATTTTGATTTAGGCATTCTTTTTGAATAGTGCCACCTTAAGACAGAATAAACAGCAACCTTATGACTACAATAATCTATATATAAACTTTTATTTTGGTAATGTTTGTCCACAAGTTTCGCATCTTTCAGCAGGATCGTCTATGTCTGATTGATCATCTAAATCACTAGGTGCAAAATCTGTTTCATTAGTCAATAAATTTTTTATTTCTTCTTCATTAAAACCTAATTTTCCTAGATCATAATTTATTTCATTTAGCATATTCATTTCAATATTTAAAAAATCATAATCCCAACTTGAATCTTCATGTAGTCTATTATCAGCTATTCTGTAGGCTTTTGATTTAGCATCTGATAAATCTGCAATAAATACAGGCACTTTTTCATAATTTAATTTTTTTGCAGCTTGT
>VTLG01009065.1_pt1 | contig 13088 bp, 17 predicted proteins | sample 4694571 | NCBI WGS metagenome assembly VTLG01 (sample SAMN12604809, study PRJNA352737) | marine metagenome | biome: ENVO:00000447; feature: ENVO:00000209|ENVO:00000569|ENVO:01000036; material: ENVO:00002151; isolation source: viral sequences binned using virsorter ... | reverse complement strand
TGTTCGGCAGTTGAATAGAGAAGGAACTTCAGTTTGGGGTGCTTCACTATACAATGTTTGGCCGACAACCATAGATGCTGTTGAACTCGCTTATGATACAAATGACGCTGTTGAGGAGTATGGTGTAACCTTTAGGTTCAACTATATGACCACAGGTCCTGTCGTAGGAGTTGGTATCGGTAGTGTTTAATTAAAAAATCGTTGGGTGAAGATGTATAAATATATGTATGGCAGATTTTTTTGGATACGAAATAAAAAGAAAAAAGGATGCGGCGAAGGGTAAATCCTTCGTCGCTCCTTCTGACGAAGAAGGTACTCTAGATATTGCTGGCGGTACTGGTTTTTTTAGCCAGTATGTAAATGTAGACCGTGCAGCAAAGAATGATTGGGACCTTGTTCGTAAATACCGCACGACCGCAGAAGCGCCTGAATGTGACCAAGCTATTGAGGACATAGTTCAGGAGGCTATCACAGCGGATGAAACCGACATATCGGTTAAAGTAAATCTGGATAATACTGGTTTATCACCCGCCATTAAGAAAAAAGTTATCGTTGAGTTCAATGAACTTCTACGTCTGTTAGAGTGGAAACATAAAGGCCACGATATTTTTAGGCGTTGGTATATTGATGGTAGAATTCACTACCATAAAATGATAGAGGAAGGTTCACCTCGTAAAGGTATAACTGAACTACGGTATATAGATCCTAAATTTATTAAGAAGGTTCGTGTAGTAGAAAAAGATAAACAGAAACCCGATGCAGTTACTTTGGTAAAAAAGGTTCAAGAGTTCTTTGTTTATAATGAAGTGGGTGTCTACCCAGCATTTCAAGGATCAGGTGGAGGTTTTCAACAGAACCAACAGGGTATAAAGATTGCACCTGATAGTATTTGTTATGTAACGTCTGGTATTTTTAATCCAACTACCAAACAGGTATACGGACACTTACACAAAGCAATTAAATCCACAAACCAACTACGAATGATGGAAGATTCGTTGGTAATTTACCGCATTAGTCGGGCACCAGAACGTAGAATCTTTTATATAGACGTTGGCAATTTACCCAAACCCAAAGCAGAACAATATCTAAAAGATATTATGAATCGTTATCGTAACAAGATTGTATACGATGCGAACACTGGTGAGGTCAAAGATGACCGTAACCAAATGTCTATGTTAGAGGACTTCTGGTTACCACGCCGTGAAGGTGGACGTGGTACAGAGATTACTACATTGGGTGGTGGCCAAAATCTAGGTGAAATGGATGATGTTACTTATTTCAGAGAGAAACTTTGGCGTTCTTTGAATATTCCTATTTCTCGTTTACTGACTGATAGTGGTTTCAATATGGGACGATCAGCAGAAATTACTAGAGATGAGGTAAAATTCGCAAAGTTTATTCAGAGAATAAGGAAGAAATTCTGTGGTATTTTTCAAGACATACTCAAGACTCAATTGGTATTGAAAGGTATCATTACCATTGAAGATTGGGACCAAATTAAAGAACACGTTATCTTTGATTTTGCAGATGATAACCACTTCTTTGAATTAAAGGACGCTGAACTATTAAGAGAAAGAGTAGAACAGTTGACTACAATATCAGAGTATGTTGGTACATATTTCTCCGTAGAATGGATAAGGAAGAATGTTCTTAAACAGACAGATGAAGATATAGAAGAAATTGATGCTCAGATTTCCGCAGAGAAGGCAGATGGTACTATTGCTACAGATGCGGGAACAGAATTGGGTGGACCAGAAGGTGGATTTGGAGAACCTGTTGGTCAATTTGATGACGATGAATTTCCTGATGCAGATGACACACCACCAGGGACAACTCCACGCAAAAATGGTAATGGTAATGGTGGTTCGGAAAACAGAAACTTATAAATAGGAAAGGAATATATTATGGCGAAAGAAAATATTAAAAATATGGTCAGCTCTATAGTTGACGGTGACTTGACAAAGGCTGGGGATGATTTTGAAGCCGCTCTGCAAATGAAAAGACAGGCAGAGTGGGATAATGCTAAACTTACATTAGCAAGAACAGCTTTTGATGAGATTACTCCTGAAGTCACACATGAACCAGTAGATACTGGTATTACAGGAGAACCAGAGGAAGAAAAATGAAACTTATATGCGAACATATAGATGACATAGAATACCTTTTTGAAGATAATAAGGAAGGTAATGGAAAAAATTATAAAATTCGTGGTGTCTTTATGCAGTCTGAGATTAAGAATCGTAATAATAGGATGTATCCACAGGCTATTTTAGAGAAAGAAGTATCGAGATATAATAAAGAATATGTTAACCAGAATCGTGCATTTGGTGAGTTAGGACATCCAGATGGACCAACGGTCAATCTAGAACGTGCTTCGCATATGATTACAAAATTGTATCCAGATGGTAAAAACTTTATGGGTGAAGCCAAGATTATGGATACGCCTTATGGAAAAATTGTAAAGAATCTTATAGATGAAGGTGCCAAGTTAGGAGTTTCATCTAGAGGTATGGGTTCGTTGGAACCTAAGAGAGATATGCAGGTTGTCAGGGATGATTTTTACCTTGCGACTGCGGCCGATATCGTTGCAGATCCGTCTGCCCCCAATGCTTTCGTAGAAGGTATTATGGAAGGCAAAGAGTGGGTATGGGATAATGGCATAGTAAAAGAAGTTCAAATTGCAGAATATCGCAAAGAATTGTCAAAAAAATCTAAACATTTAGAAGAAAAACGGCTGAAAGTATTTGCGGACTTCATGTCAAAACTTTGAATTTTATAAATAACTAATATAGATTAACACAACAGGGAGTTATCCGAAATGACAGATATTAAAGATAGTTTGGAAGCTGTCGCAGCTGAGATGCTAGGGAAATCCGAAGCACCTGAAGCAAGCGAAGAGCAACTAGACGAAATCAGTTGGGATCAACCCAAGAAAGGTGCGGCTCCGGCTGAGAAGATGCAGTCTGTTCCCGGTACTCGCCAAGATATGGGTCCTGCTGTTGTTTCTCCTGATGCCCCATCTGACATGGGAAAAGAAGCTTCAAAGAAGGCCTCGCAGTCTGATAAGTTGCCCCGAAAGGGAAAACCTTCTAACGCTTCTGGCAAAGTAGAATCTGATAAAGCTCTGACGCCTGGTGGACCACCTGCAAAGGAAGAGGTCGAGGCTGATGAAAACGATGAGATTATTGCTGAAACTGAAACACCTGAAACTGAAGAAGTCGTTGCAGAAGCAGAGACTACTGAGGCAGAGGTTGTTGCAGAAGCCGAAACAGAAGATGAAGTAAAAGAGGAAACAATAGAAGATCGCCTGTCTGCTATGGATTTTACAGATGATGTTAAAGCCCTAACAGAAGGTGAAGATGATTTTTCAGACGAATTCAAGCAGAAGGCCGCTACGATTTTTGAAGCTGCTGTTAAAGCGAAGATTCGGACAGAGCTTGAAGCTATGACTGAAGCTTTTCAGACAAAGTATGATGAAGCTATTGAAGAAGCTAAAGATGACATGACCGATAAGGTCGACGGTTATCTTAACTATGTGGTAGAAGAATGGATGAAACAGAATGAGATGGCTGTTCAACATAAAATGAAAACAGAAATCGCAGAAAGTTTTATCAAAGGACTCAAAACTTTATTTGAAGATCACAATATTGCTGTTCCTGAAGATCAGTTTGATATGCTCGATGCAGCTGCCACTAAGGCGGACGAAACCGAAGCTAAATTGAACGAGACAATAGAACGAAATATTGAACTTACTAAAGAAGTTGGTGAGATGAAAAGGAATGAGATCCTTTTAGATGTAGCTTCTGACCTAGCGGATACAGAAGTAGAGAAGTTTGCAGAGTTGACAGAAAATGTTGAGTACAGTGGTGAAGAGGATTTTCGTGAGAAGATCGCTACACTGATGAATTCATATTTTCCGAAAGCGACAGCAAACAGCGATGACACAGCAGCACCAATGGATGAAGGTACGGAAGATTTCGATGTGTCCGACACAATGGCTGCTTATATGAGTGCTATTACACGAGCAGAAGCCCGTGGCGTAGCGTCAAAAGTTTAAACAACAAATAGGGAGAAAACTATAATGTTTCAAACGGAACAACTACAGGAAAAATGGCAGCCAGTCTTAAAGCATCCTGACCTCCCCGAGATCAATGATGCTTACCGTCGGGCCGTTACAACAGTAATCCTGGAAAACCAAGAAAGAGCTATGCGTGAAGATGCAGCGTTCCTTTCAGAGGCAGCTCCTACAAACGCAACTGGTTCAGCAGTAGCAAATTGGGATCCGATCCTAATTTCGCTAGTTCGTCGTGCCATGCCTTCTCTTATTGCTTATGATGTTTGCGGCGTTCAGCCAATGACAGGTCCTACAGGGCTAATCTTTGCAATGAAGGCTCGTTACACTTCTATGTCTGGAACAGAAGCGTTATTCAATGAAGCTGATACCTCTCATGCTGGTACTGGAACACATACCGGTGTAGACGTACTTAAAGCCCTAAGCGCAGGCAACTACGCTTCAGGCACCGCCATGACCACAGCTGCTGCTGAAGCATTGGGCGATTCCGCCTCTAATCAGTTTGCAGAGATGGCATTCAGTATTGAGAAAGCAACCGTAACTGCAAAGTCACGTGCTCTTAAAGCTGAATACACAATGGAACTGGCACAAGACTTAAAGGCCATTCACGGTCTGGATGCCGAAACTGAGCTGGCAAACATCCTAAGCTCAGAGATTCTTGCGGAAATCAACCGTGAGGTCGTTCGGACTATCTATATCAACTCGAAGCAAGGTGCTGCGGTCAACACAACGACTGCTGGTATTTTCGATCTTGATACAGACTCCAATGGTCGTTGGTCAGTTGAGAAATTCAAAGGTCTCATGTTCTCACTAGAGCGTGATGCTAACGTAATCGCCCGTGACACACGGCGTGGAAAGGGTAACATTATCCTTTGTTCCGCTGATGTCGCTTCTGCGCTTACAATGGCCGGCCTGCTTGACTATTCAAGTGGAATTTCCGACAGTCTTACAGTAGACTCCACAGGCAATACATTCGCAGGTACATTGAATGGTCGCTTTAAAGTCTATGTCGATCCTTATACAAACATGGGCGTTCCTTACACAGGTTCAGGCGCCGCCGCTAACCAGTACTATGTTGTTGGTTATAAGGGTGCTTCCCCATACGATGCTGGCTTGTTCTATTGCCCATACGTTCCGTTGCAGATGGTCCGTGCGGTTGGTGAGAACACATTCCAGCCGAAGATTGGTTTCAAGACTCGATATGGTATGCAAGTCAATCCTTTCGCTCAGGCAGCTGCTCAGACAGATGGCCCGGGTGCTCGTGATTCTAACGTGTACTACCGTCGTGTTCAAGTTACCAACTTGATGTAATAAGTTTCACCACAATATTATAATAACAAAGGTGATTTTAGAAAGCCCCGCTCCGTAAGGAGTGGGGTTTTTTCTTTATAGGGGGGAAATCATATGTTATTTAAAGAATCCACAAAACGATTGATTGGCGAATTATCAGTGACAGTTTTGATAGTGTCTTGTCTAGGATTTATAGCATGGCTTGTATATTATTTTCAGCATCATAAAATAGTGATACAGGTTATTGCCACTTGAAGAAAATAAATCAACACCAATCAGTCACAGACCTAGAACGTCAAATAACCCAACAAGGTTATTGGAAAAATCCAGAAACACAATACGCCTGGGAAGCTCATCAGATTGTTAAAGTCTCCAAGATGAGGTCAATATATAAAACTTGTAGTTGGCGTGTATTAGCGACTACAGATACCTTTATAATTTCCTGGTTTATTACTGGTTATTTTTCATGGGCAGCTACAATAGCTTCCATAGAAGTATTCACAAAAATGGGATTGTATTATTTCCATGAACGACTTTGGTTAAGAATAAAATTTAAACGACCATGGTAGTCTTATAAATAATGGAAAGGTATTTTGCCGTATGATGAGCTCTGCGGGTACCTAAAGGAGAATATAAAATGGCAAGTACGTCACAGATTTTAAGAAATAAAAAACAAGGTAGTTTTGTTGTAAAGATAGAAGGTGATGCAGCAGATAGTACAACACTAGATGCATCAAATCTTGGTGGCATGCCAACAGATGGCACAGCTACTATTAGACGAGTTATGTGGACAACAGAAAGTGGTCAGATTAGCATAACTTGGGATGGCAGTACTGATGCGGTAGCAGCAAGACTGTCAGGTAACGGTAATTGGAATCTTACACAGAATCCTCCCGTTATTGCTAACAATGCAACTGGGCCGACAGGTGATGTTGTTATTGCCAAAGTGGGTGCATCAGATTATACAATAATTGTAGAGTTTGGTACAGGCGCTTTAGCTGAAACAGCGGCTGCGTAATATAAATGGCTAGTACAAGTAATGTAACAACTGGTTCGGTTAGTTCTGTGCATAGACAGCCTACAATATTGGACTATGCACAGTCTAACCAGTTTAAAATATTTTTACCTATATTTCCCACTACAGAATATTTTGTCGTGCGGGCTACTGTACCTGGTGTTGATTTGGGACAAGCATCACAACCGACACCGTTGGTAGATATGCCTCTTGTAGGAGATAAACTTACATTTAGTCCTTTTGCTTTAACATTTTTAGTAGACGAAAAGTATAACAATTATATAGAGATGTATAATTGGATGAAGAATATAGGTTTTCCATATAATCATTCACAGTTTAATAATTTGACCAGACCAGATTTTAGTAATAGAGGTAAAAAGGCTGCACATCCAGTAACAGGTGAAGTTGTTGAAACTAGTGATAGAGATTTATATACAGATATAGTTTTAACAATTCTGAGTAGTAAGAATAATCCTGTTGCTAAATGTACCATGTATGAGGGATTTCCTATCAGCATGAGTTCATTGGATTATAGTCAACAAGAGTCTGATACGGACTATGTTAGATGTGATGTTTCTTTTGCATATAGCTGGTTTGACATGGAAGTTTTATAAATAATTTTGGAGACGGCGGCCAACGGTTAGACCTAAGTTTTTGAAGTTAAGTATTTAAATAAAAGGTGTTAAGTTAAATACAATATAGTTGTATAGGTTGGTCGTACCGTCTCTTTTGTTTTGGATATATTATGAATATTGATGAATTATATAATGAGATAGAAAAAGATTTGAAGATTGATGATACTGAACTAGACCTAGAGTCTATTCGGACACCACAACTTCATAATAAGTATTTGAAGTTGTACACCACATACTCATTGCAGTATAAAAAATTGCAAGATGATTATAAAGTGATGTATAGATTCAAGTGGGAGTATTATGGTGGCAAAGCCCCATCAGAAGTGTATGCGGAGAAACCTTTTGAACTAAAGGTTTTGAAGGCTGACATTGGCATTTATCTGGACGCTGATAGTGAACTACAGCAGTTGGGCCAGAAGATGGCATACACAAAACAAATAACAGATTACCTAGAAAGGATATTAAGAGAAATTAATAATAGAAATTGGACAATTCGTAACACCATAGAATGGAAGAAATTCTTACACGGTGACTGATGATGCCAGTTTCTTTAGAGAAGTTTAATGAAGTTTATCTCAGAGTTAAATGTGAACCGTCTGTTGGAAAAGAACTCTCAGAATTCTTTACCTTTGAAGTTCCGAATTCACGATTTATGCCATCGGTACGAAGTCGTGTGTGGGATGGTCGTGTACGTTTATTCAGCCCTGCTACTGGTAAAATATATTTGGGATTACTACCGTATGTACGGAGATTTCTTGCGGAACAAGGACACAAAATCGAATACGGAGAAGGAATAGTTCCCCCTCGGAAATTAGACAGAAACTTAACTAAAAAATTTGTACGGAAATTAGAAAAAGGAATACGAACAAGAGATTATCAGATAGATGCTATACACAATATTTTGGAAAATAATAGAGGTCTCATTCTTAGCCCTACCGGCTCTGGTAAGTCTTTTATTATATATGCCCTAGTCAGATATTACATACAAAAATTTGATGATAAGAAAATACTTATTATTGTTCCTTCTACTGGTCTTGTTGAGCAAATGTTCAATGACTTTGCGGACTATGGATGGTTCCCCGACGAATACTGCCACAAACTCTATGCCGGATCAGATAAGAACACACCTAGAGAGGTGGTCATCTCCACTTGGCAATCAATCTACAAACTAGATAAAAAATACTTTAGTCAATTTGGAGCTGTGTTTGTAGATGAGGCTCATCAAGCTAAAGCAAAATCAATAACTGGTATAATGACCAAGTTGCATGAATGTAAATATCGTATAGGTTTAACAGGAACATTAGATGGTACTGAGGTACATAGATTGGTGCTCGAAGGTTTATTTTATAAACACAAACGAGTTACTACCACTTCACAGTTGATAGCTAGAAAACAATTATCAAACTTGCATATTAGATGTTTAGTATTAGATCATATTAAAGAACATAGACAAAAACTCCGGTACCCGGATGAGATGGATTTTCTAGCAACACTACCCTCCAGAAATGTTTTCATATCTAAACTGGCTGCAACAACAGATGGTAACATTTTAATTCTAGCACAGTATATAAAACAACTTGAAGCTATAACATTGATACTGAAAGAAATTAGTGACCGTACAGTATTCTTTGTTTATGGTGGAACACCCACCGAAGATAGAGAGGAGATTAGGTCTATTGTTGAAAAGGAAGATGATGTTATAGTTGTTGCATCTTATGGTGTATTCTCTCAGGGTATTAATATAAAGAGACTCCATAATATTGTATTTGCATCACCATATAAATCACAAATAAAAGTACTACAGTCTATAGGTCGTGGTTTACGAGTGGCTGATGATAAAGAACAACTCAATGTATTTGACATTGTAGATGATTTGTGTTATGCTAATAAAGAGAATTACACTTTAAAACATTTTAAAGAAAGGGTAAAGATATATAACGAACAAGAGTTTGATTATGATATTATACCTGTTAAACTAAAAGGTTAAATAAATAGTCCTATGGATGATCTTCAAGAAGTCCAACAAGAAGCCCTAAAAGAATCACACTATAAAGTATTAAAACTTATAGATGGTGATGAGGTTTTCTGCAAAGTTGTTCAAGAATACTCTGATGCTTTGGTTGTGGAAATGCCCATGACTATAGTTAAACATCAGGTTATGGTTCCTAATGACCGGCAAAAGGAGAAAAGAGTAATTGAACATACTGGTTTAGATAGATGGATGAACTATACCCACGATGATACATTTGTTATATACAAAGATCGTATATTGTCATTTGGTAATTTAGCTCCAGAAGTACTTGTTTATTATAAAATGTTAAGTAAGAAAGCTAAGATGGAATCTGGACACATGAAGGATGTAGATGAGAGTGAAATAATGGAAGAGATCCAACAGAACTTGGAAAAGGTGGCACAGATAATGAGAGGTAGTGAAGAAGATATGCCAGAACAACTTGAAGAACCAATACCACCTAAAAGGATACTCCATTAATGGATATAGTTTCCCTCGGAGGTATGCTGTTTAGCTTATCATAGATTTCTCCATTTGTCAACCCCCAAAAGGAAATAAATTGAAAACAATAATATGTGATATAGATGGAACTCTAATAAAATATATGGGTGGTGGACATAAGGCCATCATGGAACAAGACCATGAGTTGTTGCCTGGTGTGTTTGAAAGAATGAGACTGTGGGAATCACAAGGCCATAAGATAGTCTTGATGACAGGTAGACGAGAGTCCGTAAGAGAACGAACAGAATCAGAACTCCGTAGATTGGGTATACCGTTTGATGTTTTATTGATGGGCCATGCAGATAGTGGTAGAATATTGATAAACGATATTGGTAGGAAAGTGAAATGTCATGCAATTCCAGTAGTGAGAGATGGTGATTGGAACAAGGTAAATTGGTCCGTTACGGGACTAGAAGATGAAAATAAAATTAACAGGTGAGTTTGCTACTTTAACAGGTAAAAAAGAAGTAGAGTTATATGGTCCAACGAATATCAAGCAGTTACTTAAAGCTTTAGATAATTCGTTTCCCAATTTTGGTTGGGATAATAGTAATGTGGCTATAAATGGAACGATGTATTCCGATGCATGGTTCCAACCTATATCAGAAGATGATGAAATAGTAATTATGCCGCCAATTGAGGGCGGATAAGACTTGACATTCCACTTTAGGTGTGTTAAGCTAATAGTGTCTTAAAAATAGAAAGAAGGCATTTAACTATGAAGAAGTATATATATTTGGCAGGACCTATTGCAGGTTGTACTGAAACAGAAGCAACAGAATGGCGTGACCATGTATGCACATTTTTCCCACATGGAATAGTGGGCATTTCTCCTTTGAGGTGTGAACCTTTAAAGAAGGGATTGACGTATACAGATGAAGGCGCCACTCCAAAAATGTGGTCAGACCCACGTGCTATTGCCACAAAAAATTGGTTAGATACAGAGTCATGTGATCTAGTCTTAGCTTATCTCCCGAAAGAGTTAAACGATAGACGACCATCATATGGTACAGTCATTGAAATCGGTTGGGCAATCGGGTTGAGAAAACCATTGATAGTTGTTTCTGATGACAAATATCTTACAGAACATCCACTTATTAAACATAATGCATCATGGCGTCTAGATAATCTAGAAGATGCTGCAGATGTTATTGTTGGGTTGTTTGGAGATTATGTTGGACCAGTACATGACTGATAGGCCTCCCGTTAGGAGACCAAGATGGCTAAGCGTTCAAAAAAGGACCCGGTACATTATGTAGATAATAAAAAGTTCTATGCAGCTCTTATAGAACGAAAAGAACTGACAGCTGAGGCTGAAGCGGTTGGTGAAGAACCTCCGCAGATTACTAATTATTTGGGAGAGTGTATTCTAAAGATTGCTAATCATTTGTCTTATCGTCCAAATTTTATTAACTACACTTATCGAGAAGAAATGATTTCAGATGGCATAGAAAATTGCCTTCAATATATGGATAGATTTGATCCAGAAAAGTCAAAGAACCCATTTGCATATTTTACACAGATAATTTATTATGCATTTGTTAGACGTATTACAAAAGAAAAGAAACAACAGGCTATTAAAGAAAAGTTGTTAAAGGAATCTGACATCGAACAGAGAATAGCTTTACAGGACCATGATGATGAACGACAGTACCAACAACAGTTTGTTGATATGTTGGACAAGTATACATTCCATTCAGAGGACGACTAAATAGTGAAGGTTGCTATAATTACTGATACACATTTTGGAGGCAAGAATGATAATTTGGCCTTTAGTACCTTCCAGAGAGAGTTCTACGAAGGAACTTTTTTCCCAATACTTGCAAGGGAAGGCATTACAACGATACTTCATTTGGGTGATGCTTTTGATAGGCGCAAGTATTCTAATTTCTTATCTCTTAAACTAGCTAAAGAAATGTTTTTTGAACCCGCAAGGGATTTCAAATTACATATGTTAGTTGGTAACCACGATAGTTATTACAAGAATAATAATGAAGTAAATTCTATATCATTAACCTGTGCAGAGTATGATAATATAACCTTGTATGAGGATGTTCCAGAACTAGTTGAGATAGGTGGATGTAATATACTATTCGTTCCTTGGATAGCACCAGCACATTTAGCTACATCTTTGAACACAATAAAGAAAGCGAAAGCCGATATTGTTATGGGTCATTTGGAAATCAATGGTAGTGAAATGTCTCCTGGTCTTTATTGTGAAGGTGGTTTAGATAGGGAAATGTTCAAGAGGTATGAACGAGTGTTTTCTGGACACTATCACCAACAACAGGACGATGGCCATGTTAGATACTTAGGTGCACCGTATGAAATATATTGGAATGATTTTAACAGTAAGAAAGGATTTCATATATTTGATACAGAAACAAGAGAGTTTGAATTTTATCAGAACCCTAATAGATTATTTAAAAAGATTTATTATGATGATGGCCATAGTTGTGATGAGATGTTGAATTATGATATAACAGAATATGAAAATTGTTATGTTAAAGTTATAGTTGTACAGAAAACAGATTTTTATACCTTTGATAGATTTATTGATAGATGTTATAGCGAAGGTAATTTTTATGAACTAAAGATAGTTGAAGATTTTTCAGATTTAGATCCTAATGCCATTACAGATGATCTTGTGGAAGTTGGTGAAGATACTATGACACTGTTAGATAGGTATGTAGAAGAAATAGAGAGTGAAGCTCTTAATAAAACTAAATTGAAACGACTGTTAAAGAACTTATATGTGGAGGCTAGTGAAGCAGAATGAAAAGACCAGAAGTGAATACCGGTGGAATGAAACCACAACCGGAATACGATAAAGATTTTGAAGTAAAATATCAAACAACCTATTGGGGTCCTTGGATGATATATTCACAGTTGACACCAGAATTTATTAAAGAATTAAGAGAGCTTAGTGATAAGACAAAAACTGAAGGGAATGATTATAGACACAATTTGGCTGGTAATATAGCAGAAGAATATGATTTAACCGAATATACAGGTTGGTTTGGAGATAAATTTAGACCTTGGTTAGATGCATTTTTAATGAATGTGCCTCGTCAGGAAATGTTGAGTCACTTGCTTGTAAAGAGAGCTAAAGAAAAAGGATTTAAAGTTGGACCAAATGAAAATATACAATACGGTTGGGGCTTAAATTCTTTATGGGTTAATTATCAAAAGAAATATGAATGGAATCCTCCACACACTCACGATTCGGATATATCTTTTGTAGTGTGGTTAGATATACCTGAGGAAATTCATAAAGAACATAAAGAACATGAATGGAGAGCCAACCATCAGGGTCCAGGAGTAATAGTTTTTCAGTATGGCCATCAAGAACATTTCAATGTACACAATACATGGATAATGCCTAGTACAGGAGATGTGTGTATTTTTCCATCACACCTACAACACTATGTACATTCTTTTCAATCTGATGTCACAAGAATTTCCATGTCTGGTAATATAATTATAGATGTTAATATAGATGATGATCCAAATTTGCATACTTCTCCAATTTTAGAATGATAATATTTAAAAGTGTAACCTGGC
>VTLG01008348.1_pt1 | contig 13089 bp, 20 predicted proteins | sample 4694571 | NCBI WGS metagenome assembly VTLG01 (sample SAMN12604809, study PRJNA352737) | marine metagenome | biome: ENVO:00000447; feature: ENVO:00000209|ENVO:00000569|ENVO:01000036; material: ENVO:00002151; isolation source: viral sequences binned using virsorter ... | reverse complement strand
TAGGATAGAAATTATATATTGACAGATTAGAATATTTCGATATACCATAAGTGGAACGACCACCAAAGGTGATATATCACTAATAATATATCACCTATAATAATTAATCACATAAGTGAGTCGTTCCTACCTTACAAATAAAGTCAGATCTCTTCTGTACTTATACATATAAGTGACCCGTTAACAGAGATTCTCCTTGACTGAAATGAAAAAAAAGATATACCTAAGAGACAACTTTGTACTAGAGGATGTTTATGCAGCTATCGTACAAGATAGGTTAAATACTGTACATATTCCTCATAGTGACGTATTCTATGTACGAAAGGCAATAGAGCATCGTACTGGAATTTTGTATTCCCTCGAACAAATCGAAGCTGCTATGAAAGCAGAAGGATGGAAAAAGTAAAATTATGAGAAATATAGAAAATTTAATAGGTAAACGACCTGATAAACAAAGACCTTCTTATTCAGAAAGAATGAAAAGACCTCGTAAAAAAACAAAATCAGAAAGAGAAATGAGAAGGCACTTAACAGGAACTGCAGCTTCTGAGTTTAAATTAACACCTGCTGATAGATATATAAGAAGACAACATCCTAATGCTGAACAAAGAAAAGGCAGAGGGATAGGAGGGACAATGAAAAAAAGTGAAGTTATGAAAAAAAGAAAGGGCATGTAATATGGCTTTGACTAAAATAATAAAATTAGGAAGTAAAATTTTAAATGGTGCAGATAATGCACATATAAAACCTGCAAAAACAAGAGCACAAGCTAGAAAACGTGCTCAAACAGAATACAAAAATGGAGTTCCTGTAACAAAGCTACCAAGAGTAGAGGGTAAGAAAAAAAGAATTACAGCTACTACAACAGGAAAGATGGGAGAAAAAACTCAAAGAATCAAAGAACAAAAAGTTCAAATGTCACAAGGCCAAAGAAGATATCGTAAAGGTGGTATTGTGAAAGGGAAGAAATAATATGGCTCTACCATTTGTAGTAGGACTAGCTGTATCAGCAGCAACAAGAAAAGCAGCCATGAAAGGTGCTAAAGAACTAGCTAAAATAGCTATGAAAAAAGTAGGCAAGGCAGCTAAATCTCCCATGGGACAAGGTATCATAGCAGGATCTACGTTGTCAGATATTGATGAGGTATATAAAGCTGTGAAGAAAAAACCTAAAAAGGTTAGGAGAACTAGATAAAGATGCCTCCTCCAAAAAAGAAAGCTAAAAAAAGTAAAGGGATGGGAATTAAGACTTCTGTGAAGTCAGGTAATTTTCGCCCAACTAAGAAGGGTGCAGGAATGACTGCAAAAGGTGTAGCTGCATATCGTAGAGCTAATCCTGGTTCTAAGTTAAAAACTGCTGTAACTGAAGATAAGCCTAGTAAAGCTAGGGCAAAAAGACGTAAATCCTTTTGTGCTAGATCTGCAGGTCAAATGAAGAAGTTTCCAAAAGCAGCTAAAAATCCTAATAGCCGTTTACGACAGGCTAGACGTAGATGGAAATGTTAATTAAACTACATATGAAAGGTAGCTAAAAATGATGAAGAAAGCCTATGCCCGTGGTGGCATGAAGAAAAAGATGATGATGGCAGGTGGTGCATCTGGTATGAAGAAAAAGATGATGATGGCAGGTGGTGCATCTGGTATGAAAAAGAAAATGATGGCTGCAGGTGGCAACATGATGAAAAAAGGATATGCCATGGGTGGTTTAAAACAACCTTCTGCTAATCAAGTAGGTTTAAAAAAGTTACCAGAATCTGTTCGTAATAACATGGGTTATATGAAAGATGGTGGTGCAGCTATGTATAAAAAGGGTTTTGCTGCAGGTGGTGCTATGATGAAAAAGAAAATGATGGCAGGTGGTGGAGCTACATCTGACTACGATATAACACAAAGAAAATATGGTGGTGCAGGTAAAAAAAGAACAGGCTCCACAACTACAGGTAAAAAACCTACTGTAACAAAAGCTATGATGTCTAGGGCAGGTGTAACTAGCTTACGAGATTTCTATAATAAAATGGAAGTAAATGCTGCAGGTACAGGATATAAGAAAAGAGCTAGAGCTTTACAAAGAGTTGGAACAAAGAAAAAATCTGATGGAAGACAGACAAAATCTTTACAAGGTAAAAGTTCAGCTCAAATAGCTAAAGTATCAGCTAAAAATAAAAATAAAAAAGAAACACAGTTTGAAAGAATTAAAAGATTAAATAAAGAAGCAATGGCTAAAACAGGTGGTAAATCTGGGAGATTGAAAGCTAAGTAATATATGGCATATTTAATAAGTGATTTAGGTGCTGCAGGAGTACCATTATTTAAGTGTTGGGTAAGAAAAGAGTTTACAAATGGACATAACGATTATCATGGAGAATATATCCATGCAATCGTAACTGCTGTAAATACTATGCCTGATAGATGTTTAAGTTTTCAGGTTATATTTACAGGATGTGAAGCTGATGATGGTTCACAAGAAAATGTTCATGGTGGGGCTATGTGGGCTAGAATGCCACTACCTGCTTTGGTAGGTGATATTGAAATGGAAGAGTGGCCTGATAGGATGCCTACGCATTTAGCACAACCTTGGGATTGCCCATCGCATTATCATAGTGTTGTTATGTTTTCGAGATGTCAGCCTAGCCCTTGGCTTTGTAAGATAGATGGTGAGTTTTATAAATCACGATACTTATTTACAGTGGACTATACAGAAAGCCAAGTAGCAGATGACCCTGCCCAACATAAACAAAGCCATGTAATGATATTAACTGAGGGACAGTGGAAAGGTAATGTAGTTGCCTTACCAAATAACAGAGTTCGTGTCACTAGCCCTGCCTATTGGATTACAGGAGAAGGAGCACCCGATTTCCGACCAAGCCAGTATATCCATTGTGCAGAGCTAGATGACAGTTATACAGATCCTGAGGTTACATTTAATAATTTATATAAGGAATAAAGATGGCAAAAATAGGAGCAGTTAAGTCAGCTATAAAAAAAGTCATGGATAATCTAGATCTTTATGGTAAAAAACCACAAGGAAAAAGTAGATTGTCTAAAAAAGAACTAGAAGAAAATAAAGCATTTAATGATGCTATTGTAGAAGCTGAAAAAGGTAATCCTGCTAAGTTTAATAAAATATATAACGATACTATAAATGAAGCATTAAAAGGAAAAAATACTGCTATGACTAAAGCTCAAATAGCTGAAGTTAGAAAAATTTTTCCAAAAACACCCATGAAAATGACTGATGAAGAGTTAGATTTTCTTAAAAAATTGCCTATTGCAAAAAAAACTGAACTAAAGAAAAAAGGCATTTCTTATTTTACAAAAGAAAGAAAGAAAGTAGATAACTTTTTATCTGAACTAGATAAAACTTTTGGATTAAGTGAAGCAAAAAAAGAAAAAATGATGGCTAAAAGATCTGGTGAAGGTGATCCTGATGCTATGTTTGGAAAATCCAGAGGTGGTAGAGATCCTTTAACTGGTAAAGAAAAATCAGAGTCTATGGCATCTAGACAAGATGCAGAAGCTAGAGCAAGAAAAAAAGAAATAGAAAGAAGAAAAAAGACAGGTATGAAATCTGGTGGTTTAGTTACAGCAGATTATTATTTTAAAAGAAAAGTTGGAAAACGTAAGTAATGCCAATAATTAACAACAGTGCTAGTAAGTTTGTAACAGAAACTGTAAATGTAACCTCTACAGATAATACAGCTAATGCAACTTTACTATATACTTGCCCTACTAACTTTACATCTGTTGTAAAAACATTTTTAATTAGTGCAGGTGATTTAGATAATAAACAAATATCTGTGCAGTTGTTTGATAGTTCTGCATCAGCTTATAATACAATAGTTACAGGATTAAGAATGAATTCTAGTACCGTAACTAATTTATTTGATGGAGATCCTTTGGCACTACAGAGTGGAGATCAGTTAGCAGGATTTGCAGGAACATCAGCTACTGGTAATTTTACATTAACTTTATCAACCGAAGAATTTTTTGACCCAACAAGGTGAATGATGGATTTAATTTTATTTTTATTTATTATAGGTTCTGTAGGACTTATGTACTGGATAATGAGTCGAGGAGATGATTAATGGCAAGAAAAACAACTGGTGGTACAATAGGCAGAAAGAAGAGCACTGTAAATGCAGCTGGTAACTATACCAAACCTGCGTTACGCAAACGTATCTTCAACCGCATTAAGGCGGGTGGAAAAGGTGGAGCACCTGGACAATGGTCTGCGAGAAAAGCCCAGATGGTTGCATCAGCCTACAAAAAAGCAGGTGGAGGATACAGAGGTTAATGGGCAAAAAGTGGACTGCAAAGTATAAAAAGTCTATAGATTGCAAAAATCCAAAAGGTTTTAGTCAAAGAGCACATTGCCAAGGAAGGAAGAAGAAAAAAATTGTCAATACGAAGAATACCCAGAAAAAAAGGACAACCCGCAAAGTCTAAAAAACATTCTGATTTATATACAGATGAAGATCCAAAGGGAACGATAAAGGGACTAAAATTTGCTACACAAGCAGATGCAAAGAGAAGTGTGCAAATAATTAAGAAAAGTGGCAGATCACATGCACATAAGATACAGGCAGCAATAGCTATGGAACAACGAGCTAAAGTTGCAGGGAAAAACAGTTCTGCTATAGAGTATAGAAAGTTCATTAATAGTATGAAAAAGAAAACTCAACAAAGAAAGAGAGCTTAATTATGGCACTAACTAAATCACAACGTAGTCTAAAATCATGGACTCAACAAAAATGGAGGACGAAAAGTGGAAAACCTAGTACACAAGGCCCAAGAGCTACAGGAGAAAGGTATCTCCCAAGCAAAGCAATTGCTGCACTTTCAGACGCAGAGTATAGAGCAACTTCTAGAGCTAAACGCAAAGGCAGGAAAATGGGTAAGCAATTTGTGGCTCAACCCAAACGGATCGCCAAAAAAGTAAGAAGTTATAGAAAGGTAACATAATGGCTAGACAACTAACAGAAAAACAACAAAAGTTTCTTGATGTTCTATTTGATCAAGCAGGAGGTAATGTTGTTGAAGCTAAGAAGTTAGCAGGTTATTCAGAAAACAATTCTACTACAGAGATTGTAAAATCTTTGAAAGAAGAGATTGTAGAGATAACCCAGTTGTATATGGCTAGAAATGCACCAGTAGCTGCCATGTCGTTAGTAGACGGCATGGTAGATCCTACTCAGTTAGGATTAAGAGATAAATTGGTGGCAGCAAAAGATTTGTTAGATAGAGTAGGATTAACTAAAACTGAAAAGTTGCAAGTAGAAGCTTCAAATGGTTTAATGATACTCCCCCCTAAAGATAGAGATAGTAATGAGGAGAGTTGATAATGCGAGACAAATTACCGCAGATTGGTTTATGGATATTACCACAGCCAAAAGAAGCTTACGATACGCAAGAGTTTTTGCCAATTCCTAACCTTAAGAACTCTAAAGTTGCCCCTTTTGGGTATAAAATAAATGACGAAGATAGATCTGTCTTTGATCCTATTCCAGAAGAGCTACAAGCTTTGGAAAAGGCAAAACAATATCTTAAGCAGTATTCCTCTAGGAAGGTAGCTGCTTGGTTAACTAATGTTACAGGTAGGTCTATTACACACATGGGACTATTGAAACGAGTAAAAGATGAAGGACGAAACAACCGCAAAGCTCAAGTATTTAGGCAGTGGGCCAGAAGGCTCGAAAAAGCCCTCAAACTTGCGGAAAAGTACGAGAAAACCAAAGGCTACAGGCAAGAAAAGAATCTCGAAGCCCAAGCCGAAGGTGCTAGAAAAGTCTGCTAAAGAAGAAATAGACTTAAGTGAACAAAATGTAATCTTTAAACCTAATGCAGGACCTCAAACTAAGTTCCTTGCAGCAGGTGAAAGAGAAGTTTTATATGGTGGTGCAGCAGGTGGTGGTAAATCGTATGCTATGTTAGCTGATCCACTACGATATATGGGGCATCCACAGTTTAGTGGGTTGCTATTGAGACATACTACAGAGGAATTAAGAGAACTTATCTGGAAAAGTCAGGAAATGTACCCCCAGATATACCCAGGCATTAAGTGGTCAGAAAGAAAAATGCAATGGGTAGCACCAAATGGGGCTAGATTATGGTTTTCTTACTTAGATAGAGATGAAGATGTATTAAGATATCAGGGTTTAGCATTTAGTTGGGTAGGCTTTGACGAATTAACACAATGGGCAACACCTTTTGCATGGGATTATATGAGATCCCGACTACGAAGCACTGCACAAGACTTGCCTATCTATGCTAGAGCAACAACAAACCCAGGTGGCCCAGGACATTCATGGGTAAAAAAGATGTTTATTGATCCTGCACCTGCAGGACAAGCATTTTGGGCTACAAATATAGAGACAGGTAAACCTTTAACTTATCCTAAAGGACATAGTAAAGAAGGTGAACCATTATTTAAGAGAAGATTTATACCTGCATCATTACAGGATAATCCTTTTCTTGCAGAGCAAGGTGATTATGAAACAATGCTGTTGTCTTTACCAGAAAATCAAAGAAGACAATTGCTTGAAGGGAACTGGGATGTAGCAGAAGGTGCAGCATTTCCAGAGTTTGATAGAAATATACATGTTATAGACCCAATAGATGTACCTAGAAACTGGGTAAAGTTTAGAGCATGTGATTATGGATATGGAAGTTTTTCTGCTGTTGTATGGTTTACCGTGACACCTGCAGAGCAACTAATAGTTTATAGAGAATTGTATGTTAGTAAGGTATTAGCTAAAGATTTAGCACATATGATACTAGAGGCAGAAGAAAATGATGGAACAATACGTTGTGGAATCCTTGATTCATCATGTTGGCATAAAAGAGGGGATACAGGACCATCTCTTGCAGAGACTATGATACGAGAAGGATGTAGATGGCGACCTGCTGATAGAAGTGCAGGTAGTCGTGTAGCAGGTAAAAATGAAATACATAGTAGATTACAAGTAGATGAGTTTACAGAAGAGCCAAGATTAGTTATAACTAATAACTGTACAAATTTAATTGCACAGTTACCAGTAATACCTTTGGATAAAAGAAACCCAGAGGATATAGATACAAAATCAGAGGATCACTTATATGATGCTTTGAGATATGGAGTGATGAGTAGACCTAGATCAAGTCTATGGGATTATGACCCTAATACAGCAAAGACATCTAGCTTTACACCCTCAGATAAAGTTATGGGATATTAAATATGTCAGAAGAATATATAGATGAACAAGTAGCATTAGATGATAGAGAAGGCACTGAACAAGAAGCTATAGAAAATTCTATGGTTGCTTTTGTTATGGAGCAATTTGTTCGAGCAGAAGACTCTAGGAGAATAGATGAAGAACGATGGTTAAGATCTTATAGAAACTACAGAGGTATTTATGGACCTGATGTACAGTTTACTGAAACAGAAAAAAGTAGAGTATTTGTTAAAGTAACTAAAACAAAAGTTCTTGCTGCATATAGTCAAATAACAGATGTATTATTTTCCAATAATAGATTTCCAATTAGCATAGAACCATCAGTATTACCAGAAGGTGTAGCATCTGATGTTCATTTTGATCCTAAAGCACCACAAGAAGATACACCTGCTAAGATGGCTCCAATACCTAGATCTATGCAAGGTATGTATGGATATGCAGGAGATGGTAAAAGATTACCTCCAGGTGCAACTATTTATACATTACGAGAAAAACTTGGGCCTCTAGAGGATATGCTAGAGCCAATAAAAAATCTAAAAGAAGGAGTTGGTGCTACAGCAAGTGCATTTACTTTTAGCCCTGCTATGATAGCAGCTAAAAATATGGAAAAGAAAATTATGGATCAGCTTGATGAAAGTAATGCATCAAAGCAGTTACGATCTACAGCATTTGAAATGGCACTTTTTGGTACAGGTATTATGAAAGGGCCATTTGCAATTGATAAAGAATATCCTAATTGGAAAGATGATGGTGAATATAGCCCTGTAATTAAAACAGTACCATCTACATCTCATGTAAGTGTTTGGAATTTTTATCCAGATCCAGATGCTGATAATATGGATGAGGCTGAATATGTAGTAGAAAGACATAAGTTAAGTCGTTCTCAAATGAGAGCATTAAAGAAAAGACCTTTCTTTAGAGATAATGTAATTGATGAAGTTGTAAGTTTAGGCGAGTCTTATTATAAAAAATACTGGGAAGATGATTTAAATGACTATCAAGTTGATAAAGGAGTACAACGATTTGAAGTATTAGAGTTTTGGGGCATGGTAGAAAGAGAGATGCTTGAAGAAAATGATGTTGATATTCCAAAAGAACTTGATGGTTTAGATGAGCTACAAGCTAATGTTTGGGTATGTAATAATAAAATAATTAGATTAGTGCTTAACCCATTTAAACCTGCAAAGATTCCGTATTATGCTGTACCCTACGAACTAAACCCCTACTCTTTATTCGGGATCGGTATCGCAGAAAACATGGACGATACACAAACTTTGATGAATGGTTTTATGCGTATGGCGGTCGATAATGCGGTCTTATCTGGTAATCTTATCTTTGAAGTAGATGAGACTAACCTTGTACCTGGACAGGACTTATCTGTATATCCAGGAAAAGTATTTAGAAGGCAAGGGGGTGCTCCAGGTCAAGGTATATTTGGAACTAAGTTTCCAAATGTATCAGCAGAAAATATGCAGTTGTTTGATAAAGCAAGAGTACTTGCTGATGAATCTACAGGATTTCCATCATTTGCTCATGGGCAAACTGGTGTGTCTGGTGTAGGTAGAACAGCTAGTGGTATTAGTATGTTAATGAATGCTGCATCTGGTTCAATTAAAACTGTAATTAAAAATACAGATGATTATTTATTAAAACCAATAGGTGAAGCTTTCTTTAGATTTAATATGCAGTTTGATTATTCACCAGAAATAAAAGGTGATTTAGAAGTAAAAGCTAGAGGTACAGAAAGTTTAATGGCTAATGAAGTACGAAGTCAAAGACTTATGCAATTTCTACAAGTAGCAAGTAATCCTGCATTACAACCTTTTGCTAAATTTCCATATATAATTAGAGAGATTGCTAAATCAATGGAGCTTGATCCAGATAAAGTAACTAATGATATGGCTGAAGCTGCAAGACAAGCAGAAATTATGAAACAACAACAACCACCTGCCCCACCTCCTCAAGCACAAGGTATGGGAGTAATGGATCCAACAGGAGGAGGCGGTGGTAATATTGGTGTGGGTCAAGCACCAATACCAGGAGAACAAGGATTTGCAGGAAATGAACAACAACCACAGCAACAACCACAAGTACCTCCACAAGCTCAAGGGGCTGGTCAACCAACCTAATAGTTGGGGTGCTTTTAATGAGCATTTAGATATGCTTATAGAGTCGCAACATAGAACTATGGAACAAGCAAAAGATCCTGTGGATATATACAAAGCACAGGGTGCGGTACAAATGATTAAATATTTAAGAGGATTACGAGATCAAGTTAATGCATCTTTAGAAAGTAAAAAATAATGGAAAAATTACAAACTAAAAAAATGTTAAAAAAGAAAAAAGGGATTGATAGTGTTACAACTAAAGATCTAAAGTTAAATCCAAATCTTATAGTTAAAGAAACAGGCAAACCTGTTTATGAATCTTCTGAAGGGAGGCATTCTGAAATAGGTAGGTCAATTCCTTTAGATGGTAAATTTTATAATATACCAAGTATACAGGATGGAAAAATTTTATCAGAAGATGAACTAAAAGAAGGTATAAAATCTGGAAAACTTAAACCTACTAGTGTGCATGACTCTTTACCTGAAGCAGTAAAAGAATCTGAAAGAAGAAGTAAAAGTTTAAATATTATAAATAAAACAGATATGCCAAACTACATGGAAGAAGGCGGGCTATTACAAGAAGGTGGCACAGTAGATCCTGTAAGTGGTAATGAAGTACCAATGGGTTCTACACAGGAAGAAGTACGAGATGACATACCTGCACAGTTAAGTGAAGGTGAGTTTGTATTTCCTGCAGATGTAGTTCGATTTATAGGATTAGATACTCTTATGAAACTTAGACAATCTGCTAAAGCAGGTCTTGCTAAGATGGATAGAATGGGTCAAATGGGTAATGCAGATGAAGCTGTAGAAGATGATACAGGTGAATTTGATTCTGGTATAGATAATATTATTGGTGAAATTGAACAGGAAATGACACAAAAATGAATACCCCTGCTCAATATAATCCAGAAGCAATAAGAAAGTTATATAATCCTCAAGAGATTATTGCCAGAGAACAAAAAAGAAAAAATAAAATAAAGCAAGATGTAATAAATAATACTAATAAACAACAACAACAAATGCTGCAGCAACAGCAGTCACAACAAAAAGATCCATATTCATCTTTTATTAGTGGCCCAGATGCTTATAAAGATTTTGATATGGAGCAATCAAAAAATAATATAGCAAAACAATTAAAGCATCAAATAGGTTATATGGATGCTAGAGGATATAAATATAAACATCAAAAAGATATGCCTTTTATTGAAGAGCAAATGGCTTTACATTTATCGCAAGCAGGTATAAAAGATTTAAGGCAACTTGGAACTAAAGCAACAACAACAACTTATGCTATTTATAAAAAAGGAGATAAATATTTTAGAAAAGAATCTCCTCAATCTTGTTATTCAGTATGTCAGTCTAAAGAAATAGAAATCCCTGCTAGTAAATTATCTAATATAAGAGAAGAAGATGGATTTAAAACAGAATTATATGGTGGTACATATGGCACACATGGATTAAGTGGTCAAAAAAGTAGACAAGTTAAAACAAAAGTACTTAAAGCAGATGTAGAAACTGGTTATGAATTAATAAATAAAGACACAGGCGAAAAAGTTGTACAGGGTAAATATGGTGGTATGTTAACTGAATATGATAAAGGCCAAGGATTTAGATGGGGCAATACTACTCGAACTGAGGGTATGACAGACTTTATGATAAAGTTTGACGAACAAGGTCAAGCCTTAATTTATCCTAGATATGAAGATACAGCTACAGATTTAAGTGGTGTAATGATGGTAGGTTCTATTGCACTAGCTGCTACAGGAGCAGGTGCAGGACTAGGTGCGAGTCTTATGGGAGGAGCAGGTACTGCTGCAACACAGGCAGCAATAGGTAATGCATTTATTAATGCATCTATATCCTCCCTTACTGGAGGAGACTTTACTAAAACATTTTTAACTAGTGCTGCTGTGCCTATGGTATCTCAAGGTATGAATAATGTATTATCTAATACTATATTTAAAAATTTACCAGTTGGAGATACTTTTAAAAACATTGCAGGATCTGCAATAAATAGATCTGTTACTAGTGGTGTAGTAGCTGCAATAAACGGACAAGATATAGGTAAAGCTATGTATAGAGGTGCTCTTACAGGTGGTATTCAATCGGGAGCTAGTTTAGCAGTAAATAAAATAATGGGTACAGATGTTATGAGATCTTTAGAAAAAAGTACTAATTTAAGTTCAAACACACTTAAAAATATAACTACTATGGGAATAACTAAAGGTGTATATAATTTAACACAAGGTAGAAATTTTTCAGATGGTGTAGTAGAAACTATGGTATCAAACGGAATTAGTACATCAGTAGCTAATAAGATTGGTTCTTCATTTGGCGATAAATTTGAAAATAATCCACGATTATTATCATCAATACAAAAAACAAGTGCTAAAATAACAAATTTATATGTTCGATCTGCAATGTCAGGAAGACAAGTATCTCCTGCAATGTTGCAACAATTAATATTACAAGAAGCAATGCAACCTGTAGTATCAAAGGGAATACAAAAAACAAAAGAGATTGCTAAAAAAGCAAAAAAGGAAATTGTAAAAGATCCTAGAGAAGATAATTTAGAATTGGCTACCTAACTCCCCCTTACGGCTACGGTTAGCCCCAACGTGAAAGGAATTACAATGGCTGAAGCACAAGCTATGGAAGTAGAAAAACAAAAAGTAGTAGGATTTGCAAAGAGAAATACAAAAGAGGATAAGATAAAACAAGAAGAAAAAGAATTAGAAGAGTTAAAAAAAGCACAGAAAGCTGAAGAAGAAGTAGTAGAAAAGCAAGAAGAACCTGAACCTGAAAGTGCTGAAGAAAAAACTTTTAAAAAAAGATATGGTGATTTAAGAAGACACTCACAAAAGAAAGAAGGGGATCTTCAAAAGCAGATTGATGAGCTTAAATCTCAACTAGATACAGCTACAAAGAAACAGATTAAGTTGCCTAAAAGTGAAGAAGAACTAGAAGCATGGGCAACAGAGTATCCTGATGTAGCTAAGATAGTTGAAACAATAGCTATTAAAAAATCACAGGAACAGGCAAAAGAGTTAGAAGATAGGATTAAGAAGATTAATGATATGCAAGATGATGCACTGCGAGAAAAAGCAGAAGTCGAATTGCTAAAAAGACATCCTGATTTTGCTGAGATTAGAGATCAAGATGAGTTTCATAGTTGGGTAGATGCACAACCACAGTGGGTACAAAAGGCTCTATATGAAAATCAACATGATGCTATGTCTGCTGCTAGAGCTATTGATCTATACAAAGCAGATATGGGTATTACTGGTAAGAAATCCAGTAAAGAAGTACAAAAAGAAGCTGCTAAATCTGTTAAGGTTTCTTCTAAAGAATCCCCTGAAGCTAGAGCCGAAACAGGGACATTTAGAGAATCTGAGGTAGAAAGAATGCATCCTAAAGAGTATGAAGCTAAACAGGATGAAATCATAGCAGCTATGAGATCAGGGAAGTTTATCTATGATTTGACGGGTTCTGCTAGATAATACTTGACATTCAAGGATTTATCTATAAAACTGTAAGTCAACATAGGTCTAGCTATACCTTGCCCACTTTGTGTGTCACCAAGGATATAGCTAAAATAAAGACAACGCAACGAACAATTTAAGGATTACCTGAGACTTAATTGCCCATACTACCTAGCTAAGTAGTATGCACCAATAAAAGACAGCCCCAAAAAGAATTGTGTAAGTTATGCGTTTAATTGCTTATACACTTTTTTAAGGAGATTTAAGATGGCTTTCCCTAAAGCA
>VTLG01006554.1_pt1 | contig 13089 bp, 26 predicted proteins | sample 4694571 | NCBI WGS metagenome assembly VTLG01 (sample SAMN12604809, study PRJNA352737) | marine metagenome | biome: ENVO:00000447; feature: ENVO:00000209|ENVO:00000569|ENVO:01000036; material: ENVO:00002151; isolation source: viral sequences binned using virsorter ... | reverse complement strand
AATATAAAAAATACAACAGGCAAGGCAGATGAAAATTAACGATAATACAAATATAAGTTTACCCGTTAGAAATCTAATCGCATTATTGGCTGCTGTTGCTATGGGTATCTTTGCTTATACAGAGATCACAACTCGACTTACTTCGTTAGAAACTTCAAGAGAATTATTTAATGCAGACTTATTAAAAAAGTCAGAGCAAAAACCTACTGACCAGGAGCAATATATGCTTTTGGAAGAACTTTATAAAAATGTAGAAAAATTAGAAAAAAACCAAGAACAAAATATGACAAACAAAGTTAATATAGAATTTTTAAAAAATCAATTAAACAAAGCTCTGACAGATATTGAAAAATTAAAAGATAAAGTAAGAGCAAATGGATCACATTAAATGGAAATTGTAATTGCACTTTTAATGTTTGTAGATCATGAGATTAAAGAACATCGTATTCAAGAATCAATGAGTATATGTCTTAAACATAAGCGAGAAGCATCAAGACAGCTTAATGAAAACATTGAATACAAATGTATCAAAACTAAAGCAGAATTAGAAACTAATATTGATGGATCAATTACCATCAAAAAAATTATTTTAGAATAATTATGAGGGAGAATGAAAAAACTAATTATATTATTTTTACTACTAACAACATCGGTGTACGCTGGCTCAACTCAGACTAATGTTAGTGGTAGTAATACAGCCATAGAAGGAAACTATACAGGGGGAGCTACAACTTATGAAAGTGGATCCTCATCTAGCTCAACAACAAATTCAACAAGCAATTCAAATATCAGATCTGCACCACCAACAGCTAATTCAACAGGAATAAACACTTCTAATAATTGTGCTATTGCTTTATCGGGTGGAGTACAGACTTTTTCTATTGGAGTATCGGGTGGTAAATCTTACCAAGACAAGACTTGCGAACTGATTGCTTTATCAAAAACATTAAGCGGTATGGGTATGAAGGTTGCTGCAATTAGTTTGTTATGTAGTGATGAAAGAGTTTTTGAAGCTATGTTTATGGCAAAAACTTATTGCCCAGTAGATGGTGAAATAGGAGAGAAAGCTTACAACTTATTAGTTAGCAAATACAATTACGAAATGCCTAGTTATAAAAAGTATGTAGCACTTGAAAAAAAAAACAAAAACAAAATTAAAATAGAGAAATTAAAATGATTTGGTTTCTTTTCTTTACAGGAGTAATGGTTTATGCGGTATATGCTATCAATACTTTTGCTGATGATGTTAACCCTTACAACTTCAGCAGAAGAGATAACGACAGGTAATCTACTTCCTAATGCTGGAGACAATGCGTCATCAGCTCAGAGTGTAGATAACAATATACCTAATGTTGCCTCAAGCTGTTCAGAATTTACAGTAAGTGGAGCTACTTGTTTCTCTAATGAAATTGAAACAACGGGAACAGGTACAGTTAAAGCAACAGGTTCCTTATTAAATATTACAACCAACTCTGACACAACTACTCAAGATAAATTAAACAATGGAATTACTTTAGATAGTACGACTATTGTTCAAAACTGTGAATGGGATGGATCTTCTAATGAGTGTGGAGATCGAGCTGGTGCAAGAGATACTTTTAAAACAACAGTAAAGATATTAGATACTAATGGAAATACTTTAGCATCAGTAGATCAGATAAGAAATACTGATAGCCATTATTATTCTAATGCTCATAAATATACTGACCAAGTTATCTATACAGGAACAGGCTCTAATTCCTTTGATTGGACTTGGACTGGTATAGATAACAATGCTAATCCAGGTAATCTTGGTGGACCCAATCTACTTGGTGCATCTTTAACTATGACGTATGAAAATGTAGTTTTAGAAGTAGAAACACAAACCGCTTTAAATGAAGTAAGTAGTGTTATTAATGCTACTGAAATTGAAGAGGCTATAAGTGTTGAGATTAAAGAGGAGACTAAAAGTTTAATTAATAAAGTTCAAACTATTTCAGCTACACCTTTACCTAGTAAAACTAAGGTGGTTCAAGTTACAGCAGCTATTAAAAAGTTTGAAAAGAAAACTGGAGCTAAGGTAGTTAAAGCTCAGATAACATCGCAGCCAACATCAACACCTACTAATACACCAACAGCTGTGGTTCAAACTAAGAAAGTTAAGCAAGAAAAGAAACCTAAAGCTATTGCAAAACAAATAATACAATCAACTGCCAGAGAGGAAAAAACAAATGAAAAAGAAGAAAAACAAAAAGAACAAAAATCAGAAAAACAAACAGAAGAAAAACAAGAAAAAAAACAAGAAAAGAAGATAGTATCTACTAAGACTAAAACTAAGAATACTAAAGTATCTAAGCTAGATGCTGCTATGGATAAGGTAGATGCCGTGGTTAAAGATACTGCAAAAAATCTTGAAGTTAAAAATATTATTTTATTAGATGCTATAGCTGGAGAAAACAATCTTACTGCTTATCTTAACCAAGCATTTTATAAAACTAAAGATATTTATCTTAATCAAAATTTTATTATAGACAATCGAAAGATCTATAATGAAGTAAGTCTTGTAAGTTATATGGAGAAGGATCCTTTGTTTATTAAAAACAAAATCTTACAAGATATTAATTATCAAAAACAAAGGCTTATCTTAAAATTAAAGGAGTTAAAAAATGGGTAAACTTAAAGATCAACTAGCGGGTATAGCTGCATTGATAGCAGCTGTAGTTGCAATCGGTGGTGGCTTTGCAAAGTTTGGTCAGATGCAAACACAATTAAACACATTGTCTGAACAGACAGCACCAGATCTTACACCGCTTGCTGCACTTATTGGTAAGAACGATAAAAGTATTGCAGTATTACAAACGGAAGTAGAATTACTTAATCTTACGATTAAGGAAATGAAAGCTAAAGCATCAAATCCTTTACAGTAATACTTGGGTTAGATTTGGGTTTTTTTTTATGTTTCAATTTGAAACACTATTGTAAAATAAGGCTTATTTTATAGGTACAAATGTTTATACTTTTAACTCTAAAACAAGTAGTATTCGTTGGCACTCTTAAGGAATAGAAAGAATTATAATTGGTTTTCTAAACCGAGGGTCGTAGGTTCGAATCCTTCAGGGCGCGCCAATAACCTAGCTTATTTCTAGGCGCTTAAAGCATTGGGTTAATTCTTGGGTTTTTTTTTCTTGTTAATAAAATTTGAATTTTAGATTTTTGCGGGTATCTAATATAGATGACGCAATACTTAAATAGCTTTCCAATAGTTAAATGGGTGAGCCGTACCTTGCAGATAGATTGGAGGTGCGGATGAATCCATAGATTAAAAGCGGGGTAGAAATACCCCGCCTTTTTTTTTGCTTAACCTTTTTTATTAACCCAAATAATCTTTAAATGTATTTTGATATGCCATCTCTTTTTCAAGCTTTGGCAGCTCAGATAAATATCTGTTATTGAGCTTTTGCTCATCAATAATATTAAGATCTATTTCATGGAACTTCTTATATATCATTGGATGTTTCTTTTGATCTATCTCTTTTAAGATTTCTTCGGGATTACCTTCAAAGAATTTAAGAATGTCATAGTTGCAAGTCTTACAAAGTTTAAACAACTTATCAGCTTGTATGCCATTCTTCGCATTCTCATACTTTTGAATCTGCTGAAACGTGAGATTCATTTTATTAGCAATATCAGATTGAGTCTTAGCCTGGGGGATTCTAACTTCAGAACCATTCCCATTCTTTATAACCTTATCTAAATGCCTCATGGCAAATAGCACTTTTGCTATTCTACCTTTTTCTTTTAGTTGCGCACTAATCTGCATGTTTACCTCCATTGGTTATCAGATTGTTTAGTGCAGCGGTTCTTTTGTTTTTATTCAAATCACTTAAAGGCTTTTGATAGAATCCTTTAAATGTATTTAAACCTTTTTCCCATCCATATCTTGCAGCAAAAGAGGCATCATCTAATACTCTCTTAGCATACATAACTGATGCGCTGAATTTTCTAAAAGGAGAGACTCCCTTTTCCCATTCAACACCAGCTTTCTTAGCAGCTTGCTTAACAATGCTAGCTCCTAATTCCTTTCTATATGGAAAGACTCTTCTATACTGTCTAGCAAAAGTCTTTGGACTCAACTGTATATCCATCCAAGCTTTCAATAGATTGTATAATGTAATTGTTATTTGTATTTTTCTTTTTCTTTTATCTGTTTTTAAATAGTGTGGTCTGAACTTACTATCACCATCTAAAGAATGCTGAACATCTATAACGTGGAACCCTTGCTCTTCATCATAATAAACATCATCATAACAGACTCCTAGAGCTGCGGATAATTCTAAACCAGTTTCTGCTAGCATGTGAACCCAAGCTTTCTTGCCTGGATTCTTTTGAGAATTAATCATATTGAATACCTCATTGGATTTAGGCAGCCAATTACTTTGCTCAGTTTTTCTATTCTCTAATTGTCTAGGATGAAACTCAAAAGATAATAGCTCTTCTATTTCAATATCCCATTCCTGGTCTCTGCAATATATTAAGAATTTTTTGAAATACTGCAGCGCTCTCTGAATAGTAAGCTTACCAATTCTCTTATTGGTTCTCTCACCATTCTGCATTCTACAGCTGGTTAATAAGCCATTCTTAGTGGAGTTTTCTCCATGTTTAAAATCTGCAGCCTTGTACTCATCTAAGTACGTTTTGCTTATGTACGGCTGGATATGAGCCTTTAAAATAGATATATAGCCGTCTTTAGTCTTTGATTCTAAATCAGGCTCAGCCTCTATAGCTTTATAATATTGTTTAAAAGCGCTATCAAAAGTAATCCTATCAGACTCAATAGGTTTAAAATTTAGATTGTACTCATCCAGTAGCTGCTGCTCTGAATATCCCTCAAGCTTTTTAGTTTTAGCATTAGCTAATCTCTTTTGATCTAAGTCGAAAGATTCTAATGTAAATTTCTTACCATTGATAAAGGCATAGATCTTATATTTCTTTCCATTCTTAGCTTGCTTTATCATTCTTCTTTACCTCCTTATGATTATAGACATCAAGTGTTATCCACTCGGTATCTTTTTCTTTTGGATCCTGCTCTACAGTTCTCTTAGTAATTAATAGTTTTTTCCAAAATGGTTTAAGCTTTTTCTCTTTGTTCATTTGACTCATGCTTTTATGTTTCATTGTACCACCTTACTTAATCCTGATGGTAATGGTGTATCTTTAACATTAAGCAACTCATCTTCACTTATCATGGCATTTGTTGTGCCAGTCGATTCTTTTATCTCAACCCAATACCATTGTTTGTTTCCTTTAGACTCACAAACAGTAGTAATTTTGCCAACACCATCAAATGGCTTATTGCCATACTTAGGATGTTCTATACCTAGAACTTCATCACCTACTTGAAATTTAAATGTTTTCACGCAGCCTCCTTTAAATTAGTTTGAACATTAAAAACTTCTCCAACAAAATTATCTGCTTTGAGTTTTTTTAAGTTTTTAAAAAACTGAACAACAACAGGAGCACTATTATTGATTTTAAATTGAGTTGTTTTTAATTTTATTTTTAGCTTTTTAAATTGACCATCAAAGATCCAGCCTCCTTTTAAAAAAGTATTAGCATAAGCATTAAGCCATTTGCCTTTATCAGTTTTATTAGAGATCTTAGGGATCTTATATTGTTTTTCGTAAGTGTGTCTGGCAGTTTCAAAAGATGTCAAATTTTTTACATCTGGCATATATCTTGCGGATCTGCCATCAACTATTTTTTGACTGTATAAAAATACATGCATTAAGCAGCCTCCTTATATTTTGGTTGATATTTTTTAGCATGCTCTGTTGCGCCTAGTTTTCCAGCGCAAGCAAAACCCTCAGCATCATATTTGTTATCAAATTCAAAACCCTTATTATCTAATTTGCCAGATCTAATTCCCCAAGGATATAAGACACCAGGAACTTTTAATCTGTAGCATAGAAAATTTGGATATTTAGAATTGTGATAATAATCTGTTGGACCAGACTTTAACTTAACCCAGCCAAATTTATCTTTTCTAAATGCCATTATTTAACCTCGCTTTCTTTCCATGTGTTGCCATTTAAAATACACTTGTCATTTTTAGTACCAGTAAGAGCATAAGTTTTTCCCTCCTCTGGTTTATCATAAACAGTTTCTTTAGTTTTTTTTAAGCCATCTCCCGTATATTCATACTCAGTTATTTTAACTACTGGATCTGGTTTATTATTATAAACAACTTGAATTGGTTTTCTTTTTTTCACAATGCCTCCCTGGTTTTGTTTCTGATTTTTTTCGTAATTGAACATTACAATTTAAATATAGGTATTATTGTCAATATGTCAATGCCTTAGAAGGAATTAATTGACATTTAAGCAAATTAAAAATGGCGTAAAATGGCTGTTTACAGGGAGCCTGTATTGAAAAGTGTCTATATTTTATGAGCTTAAGCTACAGTATATTTGCTTTGCTCGTCTTGCAGCTGGATCACATCAATTAATTTTGAGTGTGCATCTTTAGAGAGAGCTGCTATTCCAGGAGGATAGACTCCTCCGTTTTTTCTCTTAAGCCTTGTTATCTTTTGATTCAGACTTTTTCTCTCTTTCTCCTTTTCCTGGATCTTTGTTTCCAGGTGTTGGTAGTGTGTTATCACTTGCAACCTCCTTCTTTGTGGTGCTGTGTTGATAGCTAATGGTATTCTCATCAACTATTATTTCCGCAGCTGAGCTTGGCACTACCTGCTTGGCAGCTGCGTTCAAAGAACTAAACCTTTCTTTAGAAGTAAAGTGGCAGGTTCCGCTCCAAGTTTTTAAATATTCTTTATGGGTGGTCATAATACATTTTAGCTAAGTCTTTATACTCTTTAACTTTTTTTTTTAATTCTATATTTTCTAATTTAATTTTTTTATATTCTTCGTTAAGATTTCTGAATGATTGGATAGCCTCTTTTAAATATCTAAGATCGTCTATTTTTTCTTCGTAAGAGTTATTCAACCAATATAACGCATCTTTAGGATTTTGCAACAGTAGGGAGCGCATGGTCATTCCAAACTTATCCATGCCTTGCTTACACCTGGTTAATATATCCGAGATCACCTCATTGGTGTTAGGATCTGGACTTAACTCTATTTTTTTATAGGGGTAGCTATCCTCAAACTTCTTGCTTTCCCTTTTAGATTTTTCAACCATCCTCTTTCTACTAATTGTTTAACGTATTCATATACGCTGTTTTTAGATTTAAGGTTTATCGCCATCTTCATCTCATCGTAAGATGGCGATATATTTTTCTTAGCAATATAGCTTTTAATAAACTTAAAAAGTTTTAATTGCTTTTCAGTTAAACCATATTGCATTTGTTTCCCCTAAAATTGATCCGCAAAACTATCAGCTGGTTTAGCTCCTGGAGCTACTCCTGTCTTTTTGATAGTAATTTTTAGATCTCTATTTTCCTGGATGTAAGCAGAGCCTTCGCACCACTTGCCATCTATCGTAAAATTTTTACGATAGTTTTTACCAGTTTTTTCATTTCTCTTTTCACTATCCACTAACACTAAATCTGGTCTCTTATCTCCAGGTTTCTTGTCGGGATTTCTTTTTAAAGAGAAAGTACAGATCCAGTTAGGATCCTTCGGTTTTTGAAAGTCAGCCATAAAATATTATCCTCCTATTAATTGCTGTTCTCTATTCTTAAAAGCCTTAACGATTTCGTTAAACTTTTTAGAATCTTGTTGCTTAAGCTCGGTTAAGTAAGCTTTGTTTTTGCTCGCGAGCTGAGTTAAATTTGCCTGTGAAGTTATATTTTTTATTCTCTCCAGGATTACTGAAGATAAATTAAGATCTACACCTGTGTTGGCATTAACATTATGTTGAATATTAGATAACTCTTCATCTGAATAGACGTTGCCATGAATACCTAAAGCTTTAAGGATTGCTCGATCAGCAGCTCTCTTCTCAGCTACAGCTACAGGAAAACTAAAATCATTATTAAGTGGAGAAACTTCTCCAAAAGAAAAAAACTTTTTTCCATTAAATTCGGCTACACCTTTTACTACTGCACAGCCTTTAGTTAGATCACAAAATTTAAGATCTATATTAGTTTCAATATTATATTTGTAAGCTAACTTTTCTACTTCCAAATGTTTAATAGCATACTTGCCATTATTTATTTTCCACATGCCACCTGTGCTTTTTAATTTAGCAATATCATTTTCAATTTTATTTATATTAATTACTTTACCCATAAATCCTTTCCATCATCCAGGCGATCTGAATAAGAAACGAGACCCGCTGCGGTATCTAAACTTATTAAATGCGCCTGGTTGATTTCATTCGCTAGGCTTTTTTTTAACATTACCAGGGAGAAAAAAAGCAAGGCACATAAAACTAAAAAATATGTATTGCCTTGACGTTTCCTACCGAATTTCTTTTTAAGAAGTATTTTTCCATAATCAATAGTATCTGTTGGATCTCTCCTCATAATCCTCCCATCAATTCAATAGATTCTATGACAACTATTATTCCTAGCTCTATAGCTAAGATCGTATGATAGATATGCCATACAACACCTCTTGATTTTAAATTTCTTTTCATGAGTCTAATTTCCATAATTTTTTTGCTGCATCTAAATGCTCTCCCATACCTTTCCAAAAAAAATGTGTAAAGTCGGGTGAGATCTCTTCTACCCAAGTAGATTTGCCAGCATGCTTAGCCATAATAGATTCTCTTTCATGAGCAATCCTAGACATTTTAGATAAATATAATTTTAAGTTTTCTGGTTTTAGATCATCGCAATTATCGGGAGTAAATATATTATACTTCTCCTCATTCATAACGACTAGGTGAGGTTTCTTTTTTTCATTACATGCAAAATAGTATGTAGCTACCTGCAAGACATGATCTTGCCATCCCATATAACCTTTATTAATATTTGGAAGAGAGTAGCTAACAGTTTTATCTTTTTTTGGTCTATTTTTTTTTCTGTGTTTTGTTTTAAATTCAACGAAAGCAACAGGATCTTCTATATCTACTCTGCCGCTTACTGGTAATATGCAATTCTTTAATGGAAGATTGATAGATCTCTCACATTCTGTTTCACCTTTTAAACCAACATCTTTCATAGCAGCTTTAAGTGTTGCATAAGATTTTGCCAATCCAGCTTTAGCTACTTCATAGTTTTTCTTATCTTCATCATCTACTGGTTTATAATAATTAAATGGTTCGCAGTTATCCGTTCCATGTTCTAATATTTTTTCAAAAATTTTTCTTTGTTTAGGTATAGGTTCTTTGGTTAATCCTTTACCTTTAATATATTTCCATTCATAATTACCAAACGTAAGCTTAAGCATTTCACCTAAGCAAGTACCAGTAAACATTTTAGCATTACCAGGTAAGTTTCTTCGTTCTTCTTGAGATAAATATAAATATTTGTAAGCCCAGAGACAAATCATGGAGTTGAGCTGAGTTGGGGACCAGTGATTTAATTTATAAAGCTCTACCCAGGATGGTAGATCTTGTATATTTTTTAAAAAATCTTCTTCTGTTTCAATCATTTAATTTCAAAGCAAATCAATAGAAATGACTATGAACAATAATGAAACACTGTCAATACGAAATATGGATATATAGGAACTTATCCCTTATTTGTTTATATGAGATAACAACTGAGGGTCGTATTTAACTTTAACTGGGGATGCTATTTCTAAATCTTCAAAATTTAAATTATTACACAAAGGATTAATTGGTTCATTAGTATAGCTATTAACTATATTTAATTTTCCAGTTCCTGTTGGTTTTAATAAAGCAATTAATGGAACACATTTTTGCTTAGTGTCTTTCATTTTATCTCTATTTTTTTTTATAAACTTTTCTGATGCTGTTAAATAACAAATCTTACCTACACAATTTTTAGTAAATTTTTTATTTTTTGGTATATCAAACAACCATATTTCTCCATCACTTGCAGTTCCAGGAGACTCCATTTGCACAGCTCTAATATTAGGGTGATAGTATTCGTATGGAATTTCTATTGGATGTTGTTCTTCAATACTTAAATCACGAACATAACCATCCCATCCACATTTAAATTTTAATGCTATATCTTTATGAGGTTTATAAATTTCTACTGGATGGCATTTTAAAACTTTAGCTATTGCCTCAGCATTATCCCAGGTAATTTCCCTGCTGTTTTTAGCCCAACGATTAACTGTAGTAGTATCTCTTTTTAAAATTTTAGCTAGCTGTCTTTGGTTCCAGCCTTTTTTTTCTAATAGGTTTTTAAGCAGTGCCATGGTTTCTTTTTCGTGTTCATGCTTTTTACCAGCTGTTTTTAATATATGTATGTTTGTTTTATCTATTGACATAATGTCAATATATAATCAATAGGGATGTATTTTGCAAGTGTGTATTTATACATAAACCACAAATTCCACAAATCTCCCCATTATCCACAAATAAACCCGTAATATATACAACCACGCATAGCATATTAACTTTTATACTTTGACGAATTAGCAAAAATACCTATAAGCGATCTATGACTTTAAACCAGTATCGAATTAAAAAAGGTTTTTCATATCAGCAGTTAGCAGCTTTTCTTGGAATTAAAGGATCTCCTGCATCTACAGTTTTTAGATGGATTAATGGTGAGAGAGTTCCAAAGAAATCTTCAATGAAATTAATAGAAAAGAAAACAGGCGGTAAAGTTAAGCCTTCAAGCTTTTATGGTTAGGAAAAAAAAAGGAAAAATTAAACTTACAGGAACAATTAATGACTACCCGCTGGTTTGTGTTACTTCTCATGATTGGATTAGCCACTCTGAGTGGGTGTCAATCAACAAAGCCAAACAATACGAGCCTTCCAAATGTTTTGCGATTGGTCATCAATTTAATAAAACAAGAACCAAGATCCAACTATTCTCAACCTGGAGCCAAGATGAAGATGGGCTTGAAGTTGGATCCATAGAGACAATACCTCGATCATGGACAATCACGATAAAGCGGATTTAATTATGAAAATACTACTGGTTATAATTGCTGGTTTTTACTTTTGGTTATTGTTTAATGAAAAAGCTTTTACAAGTGAACACGAAACATTTTGTAAATCCTATATGGTTTGGGTTCATGAATATCCTACAGCTCTTAATGCTGGTTGTTGTGAAATAAATCATCCCTCTAACAATATTTTAAAAGAAGGCTGGAAAGGAGAAAGCTTACTGAATTGTTATGGATAAAATACATAATATAGATTGTTTAGAGTTTATGAAGGGTATTAAAGATAACTCTTATGATGTTGTAATAACTTCACCACCTTACAATATTGGAAGAAATTATAATTTATACAATGATAACAGAAGTGATTATATTGAGTGGCAAAAACAAGTTTTTAATGAAGTATGTAGAGTTTTAAAATCTAATGGTCATTTGTTTTTAAATATTGCCTCAACAAAAAACGATCCTTTTGCTCCGTATAAAATTGCAGAAAAATTAAATTGGAAATTACAAAATAATATTATTTGGTGTAAAGCTATAGAAATTGATGGTTATGTAAGAGGCTATTCTACTCCTACATCTAGTAAAAGATATTTACAAAATGGCTGGGAGCATTTATTTCATTTTACTAAAAATGGTAATACAGAAATAGATTTAGAGTCTAGTGGAGTTCCTTATAATACTGATTATAACAATGCCGTTAGAAATGAAAAAAGAACGGGTAAGAATTGGCGACCAACTACTACTTGTTGGCATATAACTTATAAAAGCAAAGCTACCAAACAAATTACCAGGCAGATTACTGGAGATAAATTACACCCAGCAATATTCCCAAAAGCATTAGTTAAAAAATGTATTCAAATATCAGGTTTAAAGAAAGGAATTATTTTTGATCCTTTTAGTGGAACTGGCACGGCTTTAGTTGTTGCCAAAGAAATGGGTTTAGATTTTGTTGGGTGTGAAATAGATAAAGATTATTCTAATTTTGCCAATCAATTATTAAATAACAAAATATTATTTTAACTATGGATAAACTTACAGCGGCTTACGAGTTAATAAAAAGATTAAATAAAGATATTGAGAGATTAACTGAGGAGAATCTTAATTACGAAACAATTAACAAAGCTCACAAAGCATTAAATGGAGATCTAAGAAAAGAAATTGCTAAGCTACAGGAAGAAAAAAAGACGTTAGAAATTAAGACGCAAGAGCATTTTGAAGGATTCAGAAATAAGGGAGAACTCTAATTGGCAAGAGAAATATATTACAAGGATGTAAAGTTTTCAGCTTATGCTTTGTGGCATAGATCACTTCCAGAAAGATTGGGGATGATTGACATGGATGCGGTGGGAACTTGTTTAAAATGCAAAGCGCCATTGTATCTTGCTGAGACAGCTTTTGATGTTGGGCAAAAATTTAAAACAACAACGACTACAGCAGCTTTAGCAAATATGGCTGGTTTACCTTCATTCCTGGTTTTTTATAAAGTTGATGGATCTTCTATAACTTCTTTTAGGGTTCAGCAGCTCACACCTATTAAAACTGATGAGATGTTTATGCTGCCTTCAGGCTGGACTCAAGTTATGCAGCTCCTAAAGGAAAGACACGATATGATTTGTACTAAAAAGGATGCAAAGTGAAGGATTGGATTTTAGCTTTAATTGAAAAATATGGATCTAAGGTTCATGTTTGGGCTTGGAATAAACGATGGGGTAAGCGAAAGCCTGGATATTGGAAAAAAGGTTATGAAGAATGGAAGAAAGATCAATGAGCTTATTCTTTGTAGCTGATAATAAAGTTTTAGATGATGATAAGCTAAGCTCTAATGATAAGGTTATTTATTATAAGCTAGTATCTTATATGAACAGACATACTGGCAGCTGTTTTCCGCGCCACGCCACTATCTCTAAAGCTATTGGTTTAAGTCGTTCCACGATTTATCGCAGCGTACTCCACCTTGCCAAGCTGGGCTATGTTAAGGTGAAAAGGAAAAGCTCTACTAATGAGTATTATCTTCCTAAGCAAGTAATACTAGAGAATGCTAGAAAGAAACTCATTGTGGATAATTATGTGTCAAATAGATCGAATAATGTGTCATCTCTGACTGATATTAATAAAA
>VTLG01003068.1_pt1 | contig 13090 bp, 20 predicted proteins | sample 4694571 | NCBI WGS metagenome assembly VTLG01 (sample SAMN12604809, study PRJNA352737) | marine metagenome | biome: ENVO:00000447; feature: ENVO:00000209|ENVO:00000569|ENVO:01000036; material: ENVO:00002151; isolation source: viral sequences binned using virsorter ... | reverse complement strand
TAAGTCTTTAGGTATCTCTCTACTATGTAGGTAACAGTAATGGAGAGGATTCTATAGCGACGCTGGCCGACATACTAGAGATACCGAAATTCTACAAAAATGCTAATTGTGTAGGAGAGAATCAGGAGGCATAATATTTCTAACATAGTATATTTAGACAATATGGCGACTCAATCTGTAATATCTAAAGCTGTTTTAATCGTAGACAATATTGTCAAAAGAAATCCTAATATAAAAATGGCAGATATTGTAAATCATGCACAGAAACATTTTGACTTTGCTTATCCTAATGATAGTCAAGTAAGGGGATTGTTAAAAAGGGCAGGTTATTCTTGGACTAAAACAGAAACTGGATTTTGCTGGGTAAAGACTGATGATACTTATTCTCCAGCTACTAGAACTTGTATGAGATGTGATAGTAAAAAACTAGAGAAACGATTTAGGAAAATGTATTTACACGCGCATGGTGATATTGGTTTTAATAATAGATTAGTTATTTGTAATGATTGTATTGCAGAAGAAGAAAGTATTACTGGTGAATCAAAAGCAGAACTGTATGGTATATATGCTTACTTACAACAAAGATATGGTGAGAACATTGACAAATCTATGTACACTAGATTCTGGGAACCTGCTATGGGATTAAGGTAAATCGTCCTCTGTGAGTGGACTATAGTCATAGTATTCATAATTAGATGAAAAGAAACTACCATCTGCAATATCTTTAAGCGAAGCAATAAAGAACTTGCAAAAATATCCAAATATAAATCCTACTAAATAATCCATAGCTTTTAATATTAGAACAAATGTTCGAAAGTTTGCGTATTATTTGTTAACTATTTGTTAACAAGGAATTAAAGTAATGTATATATTCGTTTCTTTTTTCTTTAGGTATCCAACATAATATAATTGCAGCGGCATATTCTAAATTTCTTTTAGCTTTTCTATCTGCGGCTTTTTCGTTCAACAAGCACCTCCTTCGCAACAAGCAACAACCTTTTGTTTATACTGAGGACATTTATTATTGTAACAATATAGTCCTGCTCTTACTTCTATTAATACAGAATTACAAACCGGACAGTCTGGATTCATTAGGGTTCAATCATTATGCATTCGCCAGGGCATTCCTCTGCAGATTCAATTACTTCATCTTCTTTACCCTTTGGAACAACAGCTAAACCTTCAGCTCCTTCTTCATTACCATGTTCTTTAGAAAATATTTTGTCTCCTTCTTTAACATAAAATAAACCATCATCTAATCCTACAAAAACATCTGGACATATTTCTTCACACAGTCCATCTCCTGTACACAAATCTTGGTCTATCCAAACTTTCATTTATTTAAAGTACTCGCTGTAAGTATTGCACCGAATGATAGGTGAAATAATCCACCACCTTTAAGTGTGAATGGTTCGTGTTGTGATACAAGTTTTTTAAGATACTCCATTTGTACTAATGGGTCTTCTATTGCTGTTAAATGAGACATATAATCAGCGAGGTCTAGTCCCATTCTGGCTATGCCATAATATATTGGAACAATCATAAAGTCATAAACACATATAACTAGATAAACTATTAATGCAGCTAAGCGCCATTTATCTTTCATTCACTATCACCTTTTACTATATATGCAGCACATAAATCTAATACACCAAACACTAAAGTTATAGTTGAAGTCATGTATGCTTGCTCATACAGTGCAACTCCAAATTCTATAAAGTGAGCTAACCCACCAATGCCTAATGTATAACTTACGTACTTACGTAATCTATTTTTATCAAACAATTTACCTCCTACAATTCAAACAAGTAGTATGATTACTTCCTTCTATTTTATAAAAGTAATAACTACAGTCCTCCCTTTGACAATAATACATATTGTCTTTGTTTCTATTATTCATTGTTCTACATGGCTACAGTGTTAACAAGTACGACCAAAGCACTAACTGCAACAATCCATCCACTAACTTCACTTCTAGACATCTTGCTATTAACCTTTTCATGAAGTTCATCAATTCTTTCATTTATTTTATCCTGTCCATCTAATATCAAATTCAACATTTCCTTCTGTGTATAACCGCCATTACCTTGTGTGCTATGAGCCATTAGTTAATAACTCCATTTCCACAACAGCCTGTTCCACAACAAGTATCATTGTCTTCATTTTCCATTTAACTTACTCCTGTCAATTTTGCTAAATGCCTCATTTATCTCTTCTATACTTAAGTTTCCGTCATCAAGAAAAGCTCTCGCTAAATCTTCAGACACTTTCACTACACCTAATGTACCAGCTAATATTATGGCATCGAGTATTTCAATACCTATTAAAGAACCAGCACCAATAGTTGCTAAGCCATTAGCAGTAAAGGTAGCAATCATACGCCAAAATATTTGTTTTATTTTGTACCATGTACCTTTCTTTTTTTCTTTATGCTTAGCCATGATTAACTTAGTCTCTTAAATATATTGTTAGTAGCCATATAACTGTAGAAACAATTATTGCTATACCAACTATATCTTGTGCAGTTCCTGTAAGAGTAAACCAAGCTATAAAAAAACCTAATAAAGTAAATATCTGTGCAATAGATTCTTTTATTGCATCAATAATCCATTTACCAATAAATTTTAAAATAGCAGGAATACTTTTAATAAATTTAACTAAGTACTTCCATAACATTTTTACACTTGCTATTGCACCTTTATAGAGTTGTTTAGCACCAGCGTATAAACCTTTTAATAAGTTTAAAAATGCGTAGTATGGTAGTCCTAATATTTTATATAAGAACTCGAATAAATTTTTTATCATTAAAATCTCCTGGTTATTAACGCACCAGCTTGAGCAACTATTTGAGAAGCGATGATAATTGGAACCACTACTTCTTGAGCTTTCTCTTTCTGGTCACTTGTCATGTCAGAACCAATCGACCCCAAGTCCATCTCTCCTATATTAACATCAAGTAACGTACCTACTGGGTTTTCCAGAAACACCTCTACTTGAACTTCAGTAACAACATCTGCAAGTGTATAGTTTTCTGTATCTGCATTATCAACAGCTCTTTCAACATATTCACTTACAGCCTCAGCAACAGTTTCATCTTTAGCTGCAACTTCAGCAATAATTGCAACGTCTTCTTCTTCTTCAAAACCTAAGACTTCTGCAACTGCTTCTACTTCTTCTTCTGACAATTCCTCTACAGTTTCTGTATCTACAACTTCTGCAACAACTGCCTGTACAACTTTTATAGTCTGTTCATCTGCTACTGCTAAGTTTTCAACACCAACTTCGGCTATCTGTTCAACAACTACTACAAGTTCTTCAGTTTCTAACTCTTCTACAAATTCTTCTATAACTTCATCAAGCTCTTCTTCATATGCTTCGAGCTCTTCTTCAGATAATTCTTCAAGTTCTTGTTCCTCAAGTATTTCTATATCCTCAGCAACAATAACCTCTTCCAATTCTTCAACATTAACAACTTCTTCAATGACTTCTTGAGCAACTTCAACAACAATCTCTACTTCTTCTTCAGTCAACTCTTCAACTTCTTTATCTTTGATTTCTTTAAAATCTTCTACAGTTACAGTCTCAGGTAAGACTTCTTCAATAATCTCTTCTTCTAATTCCTCAACATAAGCTTCAACAATTTCTTTTTTCTGCTCACGATACTCTTCATACTCTTCCTCAGAAAGTTCTTCTATCTCTTCTTCAGGTAATAGTTCTACTTCAAATACATCTACATCATCTGGAATAATTATTACTGTTTCACCGTCTTCTTCGATAACTTCTAATATTATTATTTCTTCATCTTCAGGTATAGGTGGTAATCTACCTTCTGTTGGTAAATCATCTTCTTCAATAATTATTTCTGTAACAGGCAATATTAATATTGGTTCAATTTCAAAATCATCTTCTACAGATTCCAAGTATTCTTCAACAACTAATATTGTTTCAATAAACTCTTCAAATTCTTTTTCTATTTCTCTGATTTCTTCTTCAGTTAAATCTTCGTACTCTTCTTCAGGTATATATAAATTTAAGTCCTCTAACTGTTCAAGGTCATAAGTTTCAAGTACCTCTAGTTCTTTAGCATCTCTCTCAGCTTCAAACTCAAGTATTTCTTCAAACTCTTCTTCCGAGACTTCAACCCAACCTTCATCTTCGTCATATACTTCGTATACAGGCTCTTCATCGTAATCTGAAGTTTCTGGTAATAATACCAAATCATCATCTTCAGGAAACTCTCCTCCTTCGATTTCTTCATCTTCTTCAATAAGTTCAATATCACCTGCGTCACCTCTAGCAATTTGTTCGTCAGTTAATTCTACTCCATATAGTTCTAAGTTTTTTGCTCTCTGTTTATCTCTTTCTACTGTACCGTCGTCAACTTCTGATTGAGAATATGTAACTTCTTCTTCACCAACAACAAAAGTTCTTGCTTCTCTATCTCTACGCTCTGCGTCAGTTTCAGAAATACCTGTTTCTGCAAAGTTTTGGTCTCTTTCCCATTGAACTGCTGCAGCAATCCTGTCAGCTTCGGCTTGTGCTTCTGCTTGTGCATCTGCATCATCTTGTGCTTTTTGGTCAAATACTGTTAATGTCGGCTCGGTAGAATAACCACTATAAACATTATAAGAAGTGTTAACGCTTCTAATTGAAAAGGTGTAAGTGTCGTTAGTAATTGCATTGTAAGGTATATTATACTGTGTATCTGTAATTCCTGTTACTACTGTATTAGTTCCATCACCTATTCTGTAATACAATTCATAACTTTCAGCAGTTCTATTACCAGTATTAGGTATATCCCAATCTACTAATACACCAGTATCGTATACATTTTCTACTGTTGGGTTCATAGGTGGTCCTAGTGTATTCTTAAATTGAAAAGTACCTTTAACATCATTACACCACCAACTAGCAGAACAAGTAGAAATTCTAAAATATCTATTTCCATTTATTGTTCCATAGTCCCAATATTCAAAATTATCTGTCCAAGGGATTGTATATTCTGTAACACTTGTATCAGTGCTTACATAAAGATACTGCCAAACACTAGAGTTGTAATCATCACTATCTGTTTCTGAATAAATAACTTTGTATCCTGCAATATCAACCCAGTTGCTTGAAGGAGTTATCCATTCAATATGTATACCATCAGTAGTTTCTGTTACTGCATAAGTACTAGCAGAATTATCAGGTGCTTGACTTATAGTTATTGTTTCAACATCTGTAAATGATGACTCTATTGATTGTGCAACATTTTCTGCTTTGACATGAAACATATAAGCTATGCCTTCACTATTAGATAATCCAAGTGCAGTTTCTAATTGACTACGAGTAAAAGTCATTTCTGTATCTGTAGTTGTAGGATTTTGGTCTAAAACACCATTATCTCCATATTGAACTGTATATCTGTCAGGTGTTTGATTACCGGTTGTTGGTGCATCCCAATCAAGAGTGATAGAACCATTACCAGTTCTTGTTGCAGTAAAATTTGTTGGAACTCCTACCGTTGGCGGTACCGTTGTAGTTGTTGTTGTAGTAGTAGTTGTAGTAGTGGTAGTCGTTGGCGTAGTGGTACTGGTAGTCGTAGTACTAGTAGTGCTCGTCGTAGTTGTTGTAGTTGTGTCATCGTACTTCCAATATATTGTATCTATTCCAGACCAGTCTGAAACTGTAATTGTAAACGATATTATAAATTTTTCTGTTATTGTTTTAGAAATATCTTCATAAGAGGAACCAGACTGCCCATTGTAATTTACAGTTTCATTAGTACTATCTGAGTAATTATATTGAATAGTGTAGTTCGAATTAACTCCAGCTGTTCTAAATCCTACTTCTTTAATATTGTGGTCACTTGGTAAAGTAAATGTAAAACCTGTTGTGTTTGCATTTTGTTGGGTTTGGTTATCTAACATGCTAAAAAAATATTGACCACCAACACCACAACAGTTTTGGTCATTTCTTATAGCTACATTATCACCATCATCAATAGCATAGTTACCACTTGGTATTCCTAAATCAGTAACCTGAGCACCATTTGTTCCGTCAAAAGTTTCTGTCTCAGTTATCTCTGTACTTGCAAACGCCATAGGAAATGGCCATATAAGTAAACCTACTACTAGTAGGCGTAATCCTGTTTGTAATTTAGTTAAAATGGTGTGCTCCTAGTTAGCGAGCACCTCCGTCATATTCTGTGACGAGACCCTCAGCTAACATCATTTTGTTTATTGATTGCTTTCGGCTTCCACTAACTATAAAGAGTTCCCCTATAACACGACCATACTTCCCATATTCATATGATTTTAAAATGATGTCTTTAGATGAACCTACATGCTTTGGGTCAATTTTATTTTGTAACCACTCTTTTGCTATAAGTCCTCGTTTTTTCTCTTCCTTATTTCTTGTACGAGTTTCTGGCGCATTGACTCCAGCGAATCTGATACGCTTGTGGATTTTGAGATTATAACCCAAATCAATCCAGCAATCGACAGTATCCCCATCGACAACTCTGTCAATTGAAACTCTATATTCATACATTTTTTAAATCACCATTCTTATCTACTTCTTCATTGAAGTGTATACAAGAACTATTATCGCATACCATTGGTGATTTATCAGTCTTTATGTTTTTTGCACAGTAGTTGCAGAATATAAAGTTAATATTTTGAAACTTCATTATTATTCGATTCTCCTGAATGCGGGTATAAAACCCGCACTCTAGATTATCCTTTTGGAATTTTAGACATGAATGCAAAAGGTGCGTCTTCCAATGCGTTCTGTAAAACAGAAACTACTGCGGAAGCACCTGCAACTAATGCAGCCATGATAACGTCGGCTTCAAACAAATTTGCTTGGTTTGCAATCATTACTGCAACAAATGCTTGTACAAATGTTCTACCAGCTCTGATTCCAGCATTTTTGATATATGCCACATCTTTGGATTTTTTTGCCTTTGCCATAGTTTATTCTCCTATGCTATATTATTGGTCTACCTTTAGCAGCAGACTCAAGAATTTTTACTTGTCCTCTTAAGTCAGATACTACCTCTGGTAAATCTATTAAATCTTTTATATTTGTATATTTGATAGTGACTTCTTCACCACCTTTAATAGCGTCTTTAACTTTTGGATACATTTTTTTATACGCTACACCACTGTTACCAACAAAGCCATCTTTACCTTTGTCTAAGTCTTGTTGAGTTTCCCCTACGATATAACAGCCGCTGGTGTGCTGGTCGGTATTCCCCGTATGTATCAAAATAAAAGTAAATCCCGGTACATCTTGTAACCAAAGCATACCTTCATGCCAAGCTCCATACTTAGCAGCGTATCTTGAGTGAAATCCACCCTCTGTTCTTAGCTCGATTTTATATTCTCCCTCTGGAATACAGGTCTCGTGCATGACCTTAACATCTCTATATTCGTCTTCTAATCCATAGCATTCAAATTCGCCATCAATAAATAAAAGGGAATTGGTGGCATCTGCACCGAATTGAAATCGTATTACATCTAATTTCATACGGTCATTCTAGTGGATATTCTCTTATGCTGTGGTTTATAATACTTTAAGATTGTCCCATTGTAATTGGGTTTTTCCGGGTGTTATGGAAAAAGTTAGTGTACCTGCATAAGAACTTTTACCTGTCATATTCTCAAACCATTCAGAACCACCATCTACTGATGGACACTGCATTAAAGTTCTTTTACCCTCATTTACTACAAACAAATGATGAAAGTGTCCTGATATTAAAATATCTGCATCACCCATTTCTGTCATGCCAAAAGCTTGACCCGATAACCAAGCAACTGCTTTTTGATGTGAATACCTTCCACCGGTTCTAAATTGATGACCATGAGCTAAGCCAATAATAGTTCCTGATACATCAAGTGTTAACCATAAATCATTTTCTGGTATCACAAACTTAACATGTTTGTATGCAGGATTTTCTTGAAATATTTCTGCAGCTTCATCAAATATAGCAACATCAAAGTTATCACCAAAAGTTGTAAATGCTTTACCATTCTTTCTATTCTCTCCATGATTACCAGGGACACAAGCAACCACTACATTTTTAAATAGTGGTGCCCATTCTTTCAAAGATTTTACAAGCAATCTTCTTGCAATCATTTTTTGGCGACGTAAATCATATTCGATAGAATGTTCTTGCATCGGGTAAAATCCTTCACACCCTTCGACGATATCACCTAATCCAACTACATATAAGTGAGCTAAGTCTACACCACTTTTTCTCAACTCTTTTATTCTTGCTGTAACATCGGGTATCATTTGTTCTATTCTTGCAACAATACCTTTAGTACCATCTCCATCTCTTTTTCCCATTTGCCAATCTGATAAGCAAACTATCATAGATGACTTACCTTTTATAGTCTGTGCTTTTGGTTTAGACTTTTTAATTTCTGATAGTAAAGCTTTAAAATCAAAGTCCCTGTCATTTACTGCATACTTTGATACAATCTTTGCTTTGTAATAATAAAAAGTATCTTTACCATTTTCTGTATTAGAATCCCAGCTTCTTATTTCAAAAGGTTCTATTATTTCAAACTCATCTGGATTGAAACCTAGTTCCTCTAAATATTTATCCCATCTATGGTCTTGGGGATTACCAGCTTTTTTTTGAGGTTTTGAAACTATTTCTTTTTTAGAAGTATCAATTCTAGGTTCCCATCCTTTTGGATGATTACCTTTTAACCTCTTAGCATTTTGAAAAGCTCTTTCCGACTTTGCATAGTCTTCTAAGCTACTCATTTTGTCTCGTTAAGTTGAGTCCTTATTGTATGGTAAGAAAGTGGACATCCATGTTCTTTTTTCAGCCACTTGACTATAACACTTATAGGTAACCCAGATTTAAAACCTTCAACTGCTTCAATCCAAGCTTTTGTGTTTTCTGGGGATTTATCTCTCCAAGCTGTATAGCCTGGTCTGTGTGTATTATTTTTTGCGAACTCATTAAGTGTAGCCATTTCACTCCTCCTCTGCTTGAGTATCATCGGCTTGTGCTTGTCGTTGCCCTGTTATCTGTTGTATTGCTGCACGCAATTGTGAGTTTTCAACTTCTCTTTGGCTAACCTTATTACCTAAGTCTTTAACCATAAGATTAAGTTGTTCTATTTGTGCTGCTTGATTTTGTACTATCTGTACAATTTCTTCAGATGACAGCTGTCTTTTTTCTTCTTCTGCCATTATTCCTCCAATAGATTATTTAGGGATAGTCTACACTATAAAGTTAAAATATTGAGTATTTTGTTGTACTTTTTTTTATTACTCAGGGAACTTCTTAGCAATCTTTAAATATAGATTTACTAAATCGTCAGCGTCTTGAACGAGATTAATACCATTGATACGCATATAATTGAATTGTTTAAGTACAATTTGTCTAATATCATCATGGTCAATTAACTCCTCTATAACATCATCACGTTTCGTGCCTTCTGGGAAATTATTTAATTTATCTTCCATATTGATATTTTAAATAACAAATCCGGAATCATAGGTATTTAATAAAAAATGAGGGTAGGAAGTGGTGGTCCCTACCCTCTTCCATAAATGGTGGTATATGGAAATTAATCTAAAGGTTGATTAGCTGTAGCTTCAATAACATCTTTAGCTACTTCTTTCATTTTAGCACGTATGTTTGTAGCAGATATTTTTTGTATTTCTTCTGGTAAAACAATCTCTTCTATTGCATAACCTACACCACGACCATAGCTTATGTTTGTAATGTTTGGTACTAGTTGCACCATAAACTTACCTTCATATTCTGGAAGTAATGCTTCTTCAATCTTTTCTTTTACAAAGTTAAAGTCAAATGGATTACTATCGTCAGTGCCACCAGTATCTCTGACCATAATACATACTTGTCCTGTTTTCTTTAATGCTTCTTTAAATAAAGCTAAATGACCATCGTGAAATGGTTGCCATCTACCAAGCATTTGCACTGTAGGTTTCTTAGGGTCAAACATTATTCTTCCTCATATTCAAATGATTGTATTTGTTCTATAATTTCAAGTGCAACTTTGTTTACGTCATCCCAAGAGTCTATTCTATAAGTAGGCTCTTTTTCAGGTTGTTCAAATATTTTATCGGTATCTGGATAAGGACTACTACTTACTGTATCCATAAAAATAGTAACGTCCCACATTTCATCATTTCTAAATCTATTAAAAGGACAAACAAAATCAATAATTGTTGCAATACCATATTTATTATTTAATTTAGCTAAGGCACGCATTCTTATAGCTTGTCTATGTCTTCCGTTCTGGTCAAAAGCCCAATCATCCCAAGCTTCCCTTACAGTATCTGCGTCATAATGTCTTACAACTGAATTGCTCAAAGCATCTGTAATTTTTTTACCAAGAGTGGTTTTACCAGATGTTGGTAGTCCATAAACTAATATTTTCATTTGTTATACTTCTCCTCTAATTGTTCTGGGGTATATATAAGTTCATTCATATTTATCCATCTATTATATAAGTTTCTAGGAAACAACCATTCAATATCGTGAGTAGATGTTTCTATAGAACCTTCTTTAAGCTTGTGTAGATTAGAACCTACTTTTGTATCGTTATATTTTTGTCCCTCAAATTCAAAATCTTTAATATTATCAAAGTTGTGGTCAAATTTGTCAACTTCTAAAAAGTCATACAAATTATTAATAATATTTTCTGTATCACCAGTTAAATCTTTATAGTCAATATACATAACCTCAATATCATTGTTCTCTTCTAAATATTTTTGATATGTGTAAATCATCCTTGCAGACGTTTGTACGTTTCCATACTGAGATAAATAAGCCATGACGTCCTCTGGTTTGCGAGAAGTTACATTTGTATAAATAAAGTTTTCTACATTACCATTAGCCCATTTTATAAAACTAGCAAACACTTCAAATATATCTCTTTGTAATATGATTACTTTAGGATTGTCAGAAAGTCTTTTTACAACTTCTGGATACCAAGTTCCTCTATCAATAATACTTTTTGATTTATAATCAGAATACCAAGCTTGTGCAGTCTTTCTAGCTAATGTATCTTGCTCTGAAGTCCAATCAAAGTTTTCCCATGATTCACCCTCAAAAGATAAATGCAAAGCACTTACTACTCTTGACAAAGGACTTAAAGGACTTACTTGTAAATTAGGGTTTTGATTTATTATGCCGCCAAGTAAAGTGTTACCAGCACGTGGCATACCCACTAAATGAAATATATTTTTGTCCACCATTCCTCCCAGAATTTATTTTAATTATACTACGTTATCAAGCACATATTGAGCTTTCTCAACAATCTTATCATTGTAATCATCTGGATTATCAACGATATGTTGAGCTTGCTCTTCTAGTGTTTCACCTATATCGCCGTGCTTATTCTCCCACTGTAACCATTTTTGATTATCTATGAAACTTTGTGGTACTGCCATTTATATCTCCTATAAGAATTGTTGTAGATTTTTAATCATAAAACTATTATTTGTACCGCTGTTACTACTGATATTATTCATCATTATCTCAAAAGAAATACCTCCGCCAGGTGTAACTGTATAGTTTGTATCACTTGTTGGCATTGATGAATCATAATGTATCAAACCTGTTGTATTTTCAGTAGATGCAGATGCAATAGTATTCACATTATGAGTTCCATTATAAGTTGTAAAAAAGAATTGAAAGTCAGCAACACTTGGTAATGTCAACACTTTATTACCACTGTGTCCACCTTCAAGATATAAAATTATTTCATATGAATTAAAACCACTAGCGGCAAAACCGCTATGACTATGAGGTGTAAGGAAATAAAATTTTTGTAATTTATTACTTGCTGTGTAGTTTTGTAGGTTATAAGCAAATTTACCGCTTCTTCCTTGTCTTGAACCATAAACAGTATTAATAACCATTCCTGTCAATCCACCAGCTGGAGTTGTGAAGTTGTTATTACCTGTTGTAACTTCATATTGTTTTTGTTTCTCCATTTCTTGTGTGGTTATTTTTTGTATACCACCGCTAGTTGAGCTTGGATGTCTATATGGTCCTACCTCATAAGAATCAAATCTTCTTGTACCTACATTTGCCCAAGGTTGAGCTGTAATAATATTTGTTGCTCTAAAAGTACTGAAATTTATAGATACATAACCATCTGAAGTATAGCCACCGTAATCCCACTTTGAACCAGCAGACATAAATGGAAAAGAACCAATTACAGGGTTTTGTACGTGATGTGTTACTTTATTTAAAGGACCTATTTGGAAACCAGAATAATCAGCATGGTTTTGATGGATTTCATTTGTTATAGCTGATAGCAATACATCATTTTGGTTTGCAGTAGCATATGCTGGACCCATTCTTTGTGTAAAGGCAATAGCTCCAGACATGTTATAACCATATCCATAATATGAGTTTGAATCGTTAAAATCTCCGTGTTCTGGTCTGTTTGTTAATTGTAAAACTGGTGAAAATCTTTTGGATAAATCTGCTTCAGTATGATTCATACCTACTACACCAAGACCACCCATTTTATTATCTATAACTGAGCTATGTGTTACAAAACTATTGTTCTGTCCATCTGGTGCGAATTTAGCATGACCACTATTACTTTGAGCACCATGGTGACCAAAACTTAAGTAAAAAGAGTTACCTGCATCATTTCTAGTATATGTTGTAGATGCAATTTCAAAAACACCTTTAAAGTCAGAATCATCTACGAATACTTTTGCAGATGAGTTCCATTGTGTACCATCATAAAATTCTATTTTTTTAGTTTCAGTATTAAATCTTATTTCACCAGCTGAAGCTGATGAGTCTCTTTGTGCAGTAGTACCACTAGGTAATTGAACACCAGAGTCAGCACCGTCTGCAAATTCTTTAAGTCCAGTGGAGTCGCCACCAGATTCTACGACGTGAATTGGTCTATTCGCCATTTATATTTTCTCCATCTTATAAGATACGCTTAGTTTAACAAATATCATTTAAATCTTTGGTATTATTCAAAAGATACATCACCAGTACCTCCAGTAAATATAGTTACTTTATCAGAACCAACTGCATTATTTATAGTAGAAGTACTTAAACTACCACTTTTAGATAATG
>VTLG01011840.1_pt1 | contig 13092 bp, 21 predicted proteins | sample 4694571 | NCBI WGS metagenome assembly VTLG01 (sample SAMN12604809, study PRJNA352737) | marine metagenome | biome: ENVO:00000447; feature: ENVO:00000209|ENVO:00000569|ENVO:01000036; material: ENVO:00002151; isolation source: viral sequences binned using virsorter ... | reverse complement strand
GGAGCATTACATAATAAATGGAAAAAGATGAAGGGTTATAAAGAACCTGAACCACCTGATGTATCCTCATCTATGAGTGAGTTTTTTGAGAAACAAAAGACAATAAAATAAGTGTCCACTAGGGGTCGATTAGACCCCTTTTTGATGTATGATACTTATATTGAAACGAATTACATTATGTTTGAGATCAAAATGACTGCAGATGAAATTATTGAAGGTTTGAGAAGCACATATGGTAAAGAGTTCACAGCTCCTGATGTTCGTGGATTTTGCCGTATGAATGATATTGCTTATCAGACTGTAACTAAAAAGATCAAACAGTTTTCTGTTGGTCGTGGTAAGTGGAATCTAGAAGTTACAACGAAAGCAGTTGAGAATATTGAGAAGTCTTTTAGTGCTCCTGCTGTAGAACCAACAGTTACACAAGATCTTGTTCCTACAAAGGATGATACTTTTGTTAAGTTTGGTCCTTTTAATGATGTAAAGAAAGTAATACAGTCAAAGCAGTTCTATCCTACATTCATTACTGGTTTATCAGGTAATGGTAAGACCTTTGGTGTGGAGCAAGCATGTGCTCAATTGGGTAGAGAACTCATACGTGTAAACATTACTATTGAAACAGATGAAGACGATCTTATTGGTGGGTTTCGCCTTGTTGATGGGGCAACAGTTTGGCATAACGGACCTGTCATTGAAGCACTTGAACGAGGAGCAATCTTGCTACTCGATGAGATTGACTTGGCTAGTAACAAAATCTTATGCCTCCAACCCATACTTGAAGGTAAAGGGTTGTTCCTCAAAAAAATCGGTAGGTTTGTCAGACCTGCGATAGGATTTAATGTAGTTGCTACTGCTAATACAAAAGGTAAAGGATCTGATGATGGTAGATTTATAGGAACTAATGTTCTTAATGAAGCATTCCTTGAGAGATTCCCTGTAACCTTTGAGCAAGAGTATCCACCTGTTGGAGTAGAGAAGAAAATCCTTGGTGGTGTTGCTTCACAGTTGGGTGTTACTGATACTGATTTTCTTGCAAGACTTGTAGATTGGGGTGACATCATCCGCAAGACATTCTATGACGGTGGTATTGAAGAGATCATCAGCACTCGTAGATTGGTTCACATTGTTCGTGCTTACAGCATCTTCAACGATAAGATGAAAGCAATCCAAGTTTGTGTAAACAGATTTGATGATGAAACAAAGCAAGCATTCCTTGAACTATATGATAAGGTAGATGCTGATGTAGATCTTGACAAGTTGGAGGGGTAGATGTATGATTAATGCATGGAGCTTACTTTATGACGAACTTTATGGAGATGATGAAATGACTGAGAATATAAAGATTACTACAGGAACTGGGAACACTATATTTAATGTTCCCGAAGATGTTGTGATTGAGGACATACCTGAAGTAGTAACTGCTGGTGAAGCATCTGATGAAGTCCTTACCATAGATGGTGGTGATACTATCGATTTCGATGATGCACCATTATCATTCAGTACACTTGCTGATAATGATGATTCAATTGCTCATCACATTGGATTGAATACTGGTGATTTTGTAAATTTTGATTTGGGAGTGGGAAACACTGTTTATACCGATACTCTTAATATTAGTGTGCCTGACGCTGATTATTTTGCAAGTATGGATGGTATAGATCTTCCTACTCCTGGAATAGAATCAAACAATCCTAGAAAATATAAAGAAGATGAGTCCATCAAAGCTCTCCAAGATTATATTTCTACCACTTATGGTGGACACTATACTTCTGACAATAATAATGTCCAGACACTTGACCTTATAGAATCCGTAGGAGATGCAGAAGCATTCTGTAGATCTAATGCAATTAAGTATCTAAGTCGATATGACAAGAAGGGACAAGCAAAACGTGATATACTAAAAGCACTACACTATTCACTCCTACTATACCATTTCAGTGGGCAATTAAATGAAACTACGACCCGTGGCTATGAAACTTTCTGAATCAACTCTTTCACTTCTTAAAAACTTTTCGACTATTAATCAGTCAATTCTTTTTAAGCAAGGAACTAAACTTCGCACTATTAGTGTGATGAAAAATATTCTTGCTGAAGCAACAGTTTCAGAAGAACTACCAAAAGATTTTGGCATTTATGATTTAGGACAATTCTTAAATGGATTAAGTCTTCATAATAGTCCTGAGTTAGATTTTCAGGAAGATAATTATGTGGTAATTAAGGAAGGTAGATCAAGATCTAAGTATTTCTTTGCTGATCCACAAGTAATTGTAACTCCTCCTGAAAAGGAAATGACTCTTCCAAGTGAAGATGTATCTTTTGAATTAAGCACAGATCAATTAGATAAGTTGCTTAAGGCTGCAGCAATTTATCAACTTCCTGATTTAGCTGTAGTGGGTGGAAATGGAGTAGTAAAGATTGTTGTTCGTGATAAGAAGAATGATACTTCTAATGATTTTGCAATTACAGTAGGTGAGACATCTAATTATTTCTGTAAGAACTTCTCATTTAATTTTAAGGTTGAGAATATTAAAATTCTTCCTGGTAATTATGAGGTAGTGGTTTCTCAAAAACTTCTATCTAGGTTTAAGAGTAAAAATCAGGATTTAACTTATTTTATTGCACTAGAACCAGACTCTACATTTGAATAATGAGAGATGAATTTCTCTGGGTTGAGAAGTATCGACCTCAAAAAATTGAAGATTGTATCCTACCAGAACAAACCAAGAAGACCTTTCTCGATTTCCTAGATAAAGGAGAAGTGCCAAATCTTCTTCTTGCTGGTCCTGCTGGTTGTGGTAAGACGACAGTTGCCAAGGCACTATGCAAGCAATTGGGGGTTGATGTTTATGTCATTAACGGATCGGATGAGGGGCGTTTTCTTGACACTGTTAGGAATAATGCCAAGAACTTTGCGTCTACGGTATCTCTCACGAGTGAGTCGAAGCACAAAGTCATCATCATTGATGAAGCAGACAATACCACTCCCGACGTACAGCTCCTCCTTAGAGCGTCTATTGAGGAGTTCTCAGGAAACTGCAGATTCATTTTCACTTGCAACTACAAAAATAAAATCATTGAACCCCTGCATTCGAGATGTGCTGTGGTTGAGTTTGGTATTCAGAAAAAATCTAAACAAGAAATTGCAATAGCATTCTTTAATAGACTTGTATCTATTTTAGAACAAGAAAAAATAGAAGCAGATAAGAAAGTCCTAGCAGAACTCATCAACAAACACTTCCCTGATTGGAGAAGAGTTCTTAATGAGTGTCAAAGATACTCTGTAGGGGGTAAGATAGATAGTGGTATACTTGCTCACTTTAGTGATGTAAAAGTAAATGATCTCATTAAAAATCTCAAAGAAAAGAACTTTGCGGAAGTACGTAAATGGTGTGTCAATAACTTGGACAACGATCCTTCTGTTTTATTACGCCGTATTTACGATAGTCTTTACGATTCCTTGGTTCCTGCTACCATCCCTGCTGCTGTTCTCATACTTGCTAAGTATCAGTACCAAATCGCTTTTGTTGCAGACCAAGAAATAAACATGCTTGCCTGTTTAACAGAGATTATGGTAGAATGTAATTTCAAGTAATTATTATTATGATTTCCAAAGAAAAGGTGAGGAACCAAGTTAAATCCAGATTTTATTATCTGTTTTGGGGTGTTGCAACATTCTCTGTAGTGGCAGGTCAATTGTATGTTGGATCTGGATATAGGATGTTTGCTAGATCATTAAATAGAATATTCGATACTGTTGAAGTGGAAGTAGGTCAAGATTATAGGAGGTATTACTAATGATCTTTTTATCAAAACCATCAGTTTATAATTTACCTGGCACATGGGAGAAACAACCTGATGCTATCATTCCACACCTAAGTCTTACTCCTGATCAAGGATTTATTTTATTCTTTGGTTTAGTTGTTATAGGACTAGTTGCATATGGACTTTATCTTACAGTAGGAGCAGGTAAGAAAGAACTTAGAGATCCTATTGATGAACATGCAAAGATGCATGAACTAGGAATTGCTCATGGTCATGGTGGCAACAAGGAGGCATATGAGATGTCTGGTAAACTATCTCACAAACATGATGAGTGATGAAGAACGGGAAGAACAAAGACGTATTGATGATGACTATAATGTAGTTAATCATTATTATCGTGCTAAGATGATGCATCCCAATATTCCATTCTATCTTCAAGATGAAATGGGAAATACTTATGAGTTTAAGTGGGAATTAATCTATCAGTATATTGATAAACTTACACAATGAAAGCCTTGAAAACTCCACTCAGATATCCTGGTGGAAAATCCAAAGCAATTAAAACGTTATCACCTTGGTTTCCTAAGACAATTTCAGAATATAGAGAACCTTTTATAGGTGGTGGATCTATTGCGATTGAAGTAACTAAATCTAATCCAGACATTCCTGTATGGATAAATGATCTCTATGTACCCCTTTATAACTTCTGGGTACAATTGAGGGATAGGGGTGAGGAACTGTCTGAGAGGGTCAGAGAAGAGAAGCAGAGGACGTTGGATGAGGGTGATAAGGATAAAGTAACTGCAAGTGCTAAAGAACTATTCAATAAGTATAAGGAAGAGATTGATACTTATGATGACTTTGAGAAAGCAGTAGCATTCTTTATAATGAACAAGTGTAGTTTTTCTGGACTTACAGAAAATAGCACCTTTTCACAGTCAGCATCTAATTCTAATTTTTCTCTTGTAGGAGCAGATAAACTTGCACACTTTTCTAAGTTGATTAAAGATTGGAAGATTACTAATATAGATTATTCAGAAGTAATGAAAGAATCTGGTTCAAGTGATACATTTATATTCTTAGATCCTCCATATGATATTAAAGATTTTTTATATGGAAAGAATCGTGAGATGCATAAATCATTTGATCATGATAGATTTGCTGATGACGTTTATAATTGTGTCCACAAGTTTATGATAACTTATAATGTTAATGATAGACTTAAAGAGTTATATAAAAACTACAATCTAAAGGAGTGGAAGTTGAGGTATTCTATGGCACATCGTGGTGATAAAGGAACGGATGAGAATATTAAAACCGAATTGTTGGTGACTAATTATTCTATTGTCCCACAAACTCCTTTGGAGGAATTGTTATATGGTTGTTAGATCCTCGGATAATTTAGATATTTCTGTTTATGATGATTTCTTTCCCATAGATATTCAAAAAGAAATATTCCACAAACTTATGACTTCTCATGCATGGAGTTACACTGGAGGAGGTGAGATAAGTAGGTTTTGGCATGTTGATGGACTTGAGAATGATGATTATTTTAGTTCTTTTCTTTATGATAAAATATGCCAAAACTTAAATAAGAAGTTTAGTGCTTTTAGTAGAATTTATGCAAATGGACAAACCTCTTGTCAATATGGAGTTCCTCATATTGATGATGGGGATATGACATTTCTATATTATCCAAATTTGGAATGGCAATTAACTTGGCAAGGTGGTTTATTTTTTATTAAAAATAATGAAATTTATAAAACTATAACTTATAAACCAAATCGTGCAGTATTATTTCCTGCTAAAATTAAACACTATGCAGATGCACCTTCTAGATTATATAATGAATTAAGAATCTCTTTAGCTTATAAATTATGGAATTAAAAGATTGGTTAAACTCAATTAATTTCACTAAAAAGGTTCCTGAAGATCCTTTGGAAATTAAATCATATTCTCCTTATATTATCAATCGTTGTTTGTCAGGACATCTTGATTGTGTGTTGTTTGCTAATGAGATGAATAAGTATTCATTCTTAGATAAAGACATGCAATATTCTTTTTATCTAAATACACTTAGGAAAAAGAAGAGATTTAGTCCCTGGCTCCGTAAGGAAAAAGTCACAGACCTTGAAATCATTAAACAATACTATGGTTATAGTAATGAAAAGGCATCTAATGCCCTCAAGATATTAACCCCCGAACAAATTAATTACATTAAACAACGACTTGAAACTGGAGGATCGAAATGACTGCCACCGTTGAACCTACCGTACAGTGGTCTCAAGACCAGATGGTAGAAGTAACTCTAAATGAACCAGATGATTTCTTAAAAGTTAGGGAAACCTTAACAAGAATTGGAGTAGCATCCAGAAAGGAGAAAAAGTTATATCAAAGTTGCCATATCTTGCATAAACAAGGAAGATATTATATAGTACATTTTAAGGAACTGTTTGCCCTTGATGGGAAACATGCTAACCTTACTGTTAATGACGTTCAACGTCGCAATCGTATTGCTCGATTGCTTGCTGATTGGGGTCTCATATCTGTAGTGAAACCTGATTCAGTATCCGACATTGCTCCACTTAATCAAATTAAAGTTCTTGCTTATAAGGATAAAGGTGATTGGGTATTGGAGCAAAAATACAATATAGGAAAGAAAGGAAAGGCTCAAGAAACTACTGATTAAACATTGATTTCATTATGGACTATCTAAATTACGGCAATAAAGTTAAGGAAAAGGAAACTTTCTTTAACCATCAACCACCCCAAAAAACTCAAATACCTCAAGACGTTAAACTTACAGCAGATGATTTTAGGTTTGGTGATCTTACCCAACCTCAAAAACAAGAACAAAAGTCCTCTCCTCCTGAAGCTTCAGGATTTATAAATCCTAATACTGGACAAAAACATGAGGGAAGTGGTACTCAACCCACCAAAACAGGTGATGAGTTAATACAGTTATTTCCTACTCCATTAGTGATTTCTAAATATCCAAATGATTTTAGAAATGAATTAGAGTTTATTAAAACTATATCATGTAATTGTAAAAATGGTGAAGGACAAGCAGGCTCAGAAAATGGAGAATATTATAATAGACAATCTGAAAATACATTTGTTCTTGATCTACCAGAACTAGTGAATATTAAAAATTTTATTAAATTTAAGTTGGATGAATATGCACTTAATATAATGGGATCTAAAGATAATTTAGTTATCACACAATCTTGGTTGAATAGAAATGGACCAGGTGAACATCATCATAATCATGCTCATCCAAATAGTATAATTAGTGGTGTATGGTATCCTCAAATTAGTAAGGAATTACCACCTATTCAATTTAGAAGCAGAACAGAACAGCAAGTATCATTAAAAATAGAAAAATTTAATGCGTTTAATAGTACAACATTTATGTTACCAATGAATGTAGGTGAGTTAATAGTATTTCCAAGTACTTTGCCTCATTCTGTTCCTCCTAATATGGGTAAGGAAGAGAGAATTAGTTTATCATTTAATACATGGGCTAAAGGTAATCTGGGAGGTATGAAAGAACTTACATATCTTCCATTAGATAGATGCGTATAACCGAATAATTTTATAGGGAGTTCAACACTCCCTTTTTTTATGTTTGTTGTATAATTAGTATTGGATGCCGAAAGGATCCACAATTCACACTCGCTTTTAAAGGAGAACAATGACTAATTTAGCACAGTACCATGTCGCTAACCTTCCAGAACTAATGAAGGTTGTTAGACAAAATGGTATAGGGATGGATGATTACTTAGATCGTTTCTTTAATCTACACGAAACAACACAAAACTATCCTCCATACAATCTTGTTCAGGTAAATAATGTTGAGTCTCGTCTAGAGATTGCACTCGCAGGGTTCTCTAAAAAGGAAATCAATGTTTACACCGAATATGGAAAACTTTATGTCGAAGGAAAGAAAGAAGACAAAGAAACTACATCCGAGTACCTCCATAAAGGATTGGCTCAACGAAGTTTCACACGAGTATGGACTATCTCCGACGATACAGAAGTACGATCCGTTTCCTTTAAGGACGGACTCCTCATCGTGGATCTCGGAAAAATAGTTCCAGAACATCATGCTCGAAAAGACTTTCTATAAATAGAAATGAGTTCGAGATGGATCAGACCCCTTTACAGGGGTCTTTTTTATTGCTATAATAATTAAAAGATATTGATTAATCATGGGATTAACTGACGAACAAGAAGAAATTCTTGAAAACATTAGCAAACATCTTGATAGAATTGCTAGTGCTCTTGAAAAGAAGTGGCATGTTGATATTGATCATGCTCACATAGATAATATTGAGCATGGTGATATAGATACTCATACTCACACCTTTTAAAGATGCCTGAACAGCAGACACTTAAGTTCACTATCAGACAAGATGGTTATGTGACTGAAGAAGCTTCTGGTTTTACTTCTCATCAGTGTATTGAAATCACTGAATCAATAGAGAAGAAACTTGGAACTCTAGAAACCCGTCAATTTAAACCCGAATTCTATTCTAACAATGTCGCACTTCAGCAGAATCAAAACGAAAATCAAGAACAAACCTGAATTAGAGGAAGCATTACTTCTTCTTCAGTATGATGTAAAGGAAGATCAAGAACTTAAAGTGACTGGTGCTCATGGCATTAAACATGAAACTGTAACTGCTGATCTAGCTATTGGTAGTGATGTTGGTTTTAGATTGAATCCCATGACAAATGAATATGAATTAGTTGCAGATTTAGAAACTTGGAATCAACCCATTCCAGTAGAAAGGTTTCTTGACAAAGTAAACCAACAGTATGCTAGAATGACAATTCATAATCAAGTTAAGAAAATGGGATTCCAAGTAGAAGAGGAATGGGAGATGGAGGACAACTCTATTGAATTAACAGTTACACGTTGGGTTTAAATTATGACAATTAAATTATGTCTCCTCAAATCTGGAGAAGATATTATTACTGATCTCACTGAGATGCGTACTGAGGAAGGACCACAGGGTAGAGTGATAGGATACTTTTTTGAGAAACCTTGTGTTGTTCAGATGAGAAATCCTCAAGAACAGGCGCCAAATGGGAACACCAAGAAAGCAGGATTTGAGGTTTCTTTATTTCCTTGGTTGCCATTAACTTCAGAAACTAAAATTCCCATCACTGCGGATTGGTTAATCACTATGGTTGAACCAACAGCTAAATTAAAAGAAATGTACATTGAGGACGTATTAAGTGGACCAGATAGTAAAGATAGTTCATCTAACGACAAATCAGATTCTGATAACTGAACTGTCTGAAATTGCAGCAGTAGTTCCTGGTGAACCTGATTGTAAAATGACAAATCCATTTACGATCAAAGAAGATCAAACTCTAGAACCTTGGTTGCTTAATGTAACAAAGGATGATATATTCATGATTAGTTCTGATAAGATACTTACTCTTGCAGATCCTACACCCACCCTACTTGAAAAATACATAGATCTTACTAAATGAAATTCTATACCAACGTCCAACTAATTGGGAACCAGTTTCTGGTACGAGGAGTTGAGAATGGTAGAAGGTATGAACATCGTGATGAGTTTTTCCCTACTCTATTTGTTAAGTCGAAGAAGAAAACAAAATATAAAACACTGAACGGAGAATCAGTTGAAGCAATTCATCCTGGCACTGTTCGTGATTGTCGTGAGTTCTATAAGAAGTATGATGATATTGACAACTTTGAGATCTATGGCAACGATAGATATATCTATCAATATATTTCAGAGAAATACCCAGAGGATGAGATCAAGTTTGACATCAGTAAGATTAAACTTGTTAGTTTGGATATTGAGGTTGCGTCTGAGCACGGGTTCCCAGACGTTGAATCTTGTGTTGAAGAGATTCTAGCAATATCAATACAGGATTATACAACCAAGCAAATCGTTACGTGGGGCAGCAAACCTTTTCGTAATGATAGGAAGGATGTAACATATCATCATTGCCCAACAGAGCATCAACTTCTATCATCGTTCATCAATCATTGGATGGAAGATGTTCCTGATGTGATTACTGGTTGGAATATGCAACTTTATGATATTCCATATATTGCTAGGCGCATTCAACGTGTTCTAGGTGAGAAGTTGATGAAGAGACTTTCTCCTTGGGGACTTGTATCGGAGGGAGAAACATTTATCAAAGGACGTAAGCATATAACATTTGATGTTGGTGGTGTTTGTCAGTTAGATTATCTTGATCTGTATAAGAAGTTTACATATAAGGCACAAGAGTCCTATAGGTTGGATTATATTGCACAGGTAGAACTTGGTCAGAAGAAGTTAGACCACTCTGAATATGATACTTTTAAGGACTTCTACACAAAAGGTTGGCAGAAGTATATTGAGTATAATATAATTGACGTGGAACTGGTTGACCGTCTTGAGGGTAAGATGAAGCTTATTGAGCTTGCTCTTACTATGGCATATGAAGCCAAGGTTAATTATAATGATGTGTTTTATCAGGTAAGAATGTGGGACACCATCATATACAATTATCTAAAGAGGAGAAACATTGTTATTCCTCCCAAGAATAGATCACAGAAAAACGAAAAGTATGCAGGTGCTTATGTCAAGGAACCGAAACCAGGAAAGTATGATTGGGTGGTTAGTTTTGACCTCAATAGTCTGTACCCTCATCTTATTATGCAATATAACATTTCCCCAGAGACCATCAGGGAGACTCGACATCCCAGTGCGAGCGTTGAAAGGATCTTAAATGAAGAGGTAACAGATTTTGATCCTGAGTATGCAACATGTGCTAATGGAGCACAGTACCGTAAAGATGTGCGTGGATTTTTGCCAGAGTTGATGGATAAGATGTATGGTGATAGAGTGGTGTTCAAGAAGAAGATGCTTGAGGCAAAACAAGAGTATGAAAAGAATCCATCCAATGCACTTACCAAAGAGATTGCTAGGTGTAACAATATCCAGATGGCAAAGAAGATTGCCCTTAATAGTGCTTATGGTGCTATCGGCAATCAGTACTTCAGGTATTACAAACTTGCTAATGCAGAAGCCATTACTCTGTCTGGCCAAGTATCCATACGTTGGATAGAGAATAAAATGAATGAAAAGATCAATAAGATCTTAAAAACTGAGAATGTTGATTATGTTATTGCTTCGGATACTGATTCCATCTACCTTAATCTTGGTCCTTTGGTTGACCGTGTATACGAGGGACGAGAGAAAACTAATGAGAATGTTGTTGGGTTCCTTAACAAGGTGTGTGAAAATGAATTTGAGCCTTTTATTGAAGGTTCTTATGAAGCGTTGGCCAGGTATGTAAGTGCATATGACCAAAAGATGTTCATGAAACGTGAGAACATTGCTGAACGTGGTATTTGGACTGCTAAGAAGAGATACATTCTAAATGTATGGGATAGTGAGGGTGTTCGATATGAAGAACCCAAACTAAAGATGATGGGTATTGAAGCAGTCAAATCCTCCACACCAGCACCTTGTAGAAAGATGATTAAGGATGCACTTAAGATCATGATGAATGGCACTGAAGATGAAGTTATAGACTTTATTGATCAGTCTCGTAAGGATTTTAAGAAACTTCCACCAGAAGATATTGCATTTCCAAGGTCTGCATCTGATGTTGTTAAGTATCAAGCACACTCTACAATATATGCAAAAGGAACTCCCATACATATACGTGGTGCATTATTATACAACCATTATATTAAACAACATAAGTTGGATAATAAGTACTCTCTCATCCAGAATGGTGAAAAGATTAAGTTCTGTTATTTAAAGAAACCTAATATTATTCATGAGAATATTATTTCTTTCATTCAGGATTTTCCCCATGAGATTGGCCTTGACAAGTATGTAGATTACGATCTACAATTTGATAAGTCTTTCCTTGAACCACTCAAGATTATTCTTGATGCTATTGGTTGGAATGTAGAGAAAACTGTAAACCTAGAACTTTTCTTCTCCTAATGCAATTACCTATCGACGATAAGGATTTGGATACAATTATCAGTGCTCTTTCTTTAGGTGGAGATACTAGACTCTATTTTCTACTAAAGAATGTTCGTGATAATAAAAACTTAAAACAAGAAAAATTTGACGTAGCTGAGTGTGACATTTAATTATGGATTTTTTGAAAGACATTGTAAAGGAGATTGGTGATGAGTACACCCAACTCGCATCCGATATTGACGAAACTGAAAGATATGTGGATACAGGTTCGTACATTTTTAACGGACTCGTTTCAGGTTCTATATTTGGTGGTGTATCTAGCAACAAGATTACCGCTATTGCTGGTGAAAGTAGTACAGGGAAAACTTTTTTCTCTCTCGCTGTTGTCAAGAATTTCCTTGATAGTAATCCCGATGGGTATTGTCTCTATTTTGATACTGAGGCTGCCGTTAATAAGGCATTACTTGAATCTCGTGGTATAGATTTAAATAGACTGGTTGTAGTTAATGTTGTAACTATTGAAGAGTTTAGGGTTAAGGCACTTAAGGCAGTTGATAAATATATGAAAATGCCAGAAGAGGATCGCAAACCATGCATGTTTGTGTTAGACTCTTTGGGTATGCTTTCTACAGAGAAAGAAATTCGTGACGCATTGGATGATAAACAGGTAAGGGATATGACCAAATCCCAACTTGTTAAGGGAGCGTTTAGAATGCTTACTCTTAAACTTGGTCAAGCAAATATTCCACTCATAGTTACAAACCATACCTACGATGTCATTGGATCTTATGTCCCTACTAAAGAAATGGGAGGAGGCTCTGGTCTCAAATACGCCGCGTCTACGATCATTTATCTTTCAAAGAAAAAGGAAAAGGATAAGACGGAAGTTGTTGGTAACCTTATTAAAGCTAAGACGGCAAAGTCGCGTCTAAGTAAAGAAAACAAGCAAGTTGAAATACGTTTATTTTTTGATCATCGTGGTCTTGACCGTTACTATGGTCTATTGGAACTGGGTGAGATTGGGGGACTCTGGAAAAATGTCGCAGGAAGATATGAGATTGGAGGTAAGAAGTTATACGCTAAACAAATACTTTCAGAACCAGAGACCTACTTTACTAACGAAGTGATGCAGGCTCTTGATGAGATAGCAAAAAGTGAATTTAGTTATGGTACATGAACAACATCAAGATTTTAAAAACTGGAATAGATGTTTCTAAAGTAAAAAAACAATTAGATCAGTATCCTGATGATTGGTTTATTCAAAGACAGGGTGCTAATACTTTATTGTTACGTGGGTATGCTGATATAGAAGTTGGTAATCTTCAACTTATAATGGGATCAGTTGAAAAGGAAG
>VTLG01010075.1_pt1 | contig 13093 bp, 17 predicted proteins | sample 4694571 | NCBI WGS metagenome assembly VTLG01 (sample SAMN12604809, study PRJNA352737) | marine metagenome | biome: ENVO:00000447; feature: ENVO:00000209|ENVO:00000569|ENVO:01000036; material: ENVO:00002151; isolation source: viral sequences binned using virsorter ... | reverse complement strand
GAAGTTGGGTTAGACGATCCAGTGGATCTTTTAATTCTAATTGTATTAGCCATCAGAAATTACCTCCGTCTACGAGTGTTAGTTTAGTAGTAGTTGAATCTGCTTTAAATGTACCACTAGATGAGTCGAAAAACACTATTGCTCCATCTACTTTATTAGAGTCATCTAAAGTAGTTCCAGTTGTAGCAAAAGCTGGACCTTGCGGACCTTGTGTAGTTAACTCAACTGTTGTTACGTCTGAGACTTGTGAAACAGTTACAGAATTTGGACTACTCATGCTGTGTATCCCTCACTTATAAATAGTTTACCTTCTAAATAATAAAATTTGTTGCCACCTGGTTCTGTTAATAATACGTCATAAAATAATATGCTTGGTGAAAAAGTTGCGGTATCAGTATCAGATAATGAAATATCAACTACTCCACCTGATCTATTAGTGTAAGCAACTGTCCAATCTGCATATTTTGTGGATCGTGATTCATCATAAACCTGTGCAGCCACAGTGTATCCAGTTAAATCAATAGCAGATCCAGTGGAATCTTTAAATGTCAATCTAATAGGAAAGTCTGCCCTCCTATCAACAGTGAAGTTCTTTTTCCCTGGAATTATTGCCATTTAACTAGGTTTTGGATATTTAGCTTTTACTGCTGCTATATGATCTTTCCATGTTGTCGTACCATTAATTGCATCTTTATACTGCATATCTAATTGATCGCCTATTGAAGCATAAATTGTATCTGTTGTTCCAGCTTCACCTGTTCTTTGTTTTCTATAAAGTATTGCAGCAGCTTCATTGTCTAAAGTTACTCTTGCTGCGTCAACTAAGGATTGATCAAAAGTGACTTGATTATTGTCCGCATCAAGAAAATAAGTTTCAAAAGAATCATCAATCGTCACACAGTTTGGGTATGCTCTTCTTATTGCATTATGGTCTAGAGACATTAACCTTTTACCTCCATTGCAGTTATTGTACAAATTGATCTGACATTTTGGTTATTATTTCCGTCAGCTTCACCTCTTCCAACAAACTGAGTTCCAGCACCCACTCCGATCTGCACTTTATATGTTGTTGAAGATGTTGTATTTGGTGAATCAAGGGTCATTGTATTATAAGGCAATGCACCTGTGTCTCCAATAAAGTTCACATATCCAGTATGTGCAAAGCCTCTTGATCTGCTTCCGCTTGCATCACCGATAGCAATAGGAGTTGAACCTCTAAGTAGTCTTGCGTAGCCGTTATCAGTTCCAGACATTGTAATTTGAGTATGAACTAATACTTTATTTGAGCTTGAAGATGGTGTTATAGATACATTTAAACCTGTAACATCTACAGAACTTCCTGTAGTTGAAAATGTGCTGGTTTTGGTAGTGGATTGTACCTGTAATATTTTTCCAAGATCACTACCACCATCTATTGTCGTTCCATCGGAAAAATTAATAGTCATTAAGAAACCTCCTGTAAAACAAACTTGTATTTTTTGCCATTGCGTTGATTAATCAAAAAAAGCGATTCCTCCCCTTCCTGTATAGTATAGCTTCCCCAAGTTCCGTCAACGTCATTAGATGACCCCTCGTTAGATAAATTAAAGTCATTAACAAATAAATTTGCCCATCTTAAAGTAGTTGATCCCAGATTATGTACATTGTTTGCTACAGGTGTTATTGATCTCATTCCTGTTAAATCTTGATTATTAACTTGATCCACAATGGTATCTGAAGTAACTATTGTTCCACCTGCATCAGGAAGAGTAACCGTTCTATTCGAGGAAACTGTACCAGGGGCGGTCACTGATACATAATGACTGCTGTCAGTATCGCTAAATCTTATTGCGTTTTGTGCATTAAGAGTTATACCATCGCCACTAAAAAACAATGCTTCAGTTCCAGAAGAACTAAAACCCATTACGTTTGCAGCTTTTCTAAATAAACCTAAATCGGTATCTGTATCAAAAGAAAGAGCAGGAGTTGAAGCACTTGTCGAATCGTCAATTAAAAGTGGACCTGTCATTGTTCCACCAGATTTAGATAACAAACCTAAGTTAGCTTGATCTATGTTTCCTATTTCAGTAAAAGCACCATTGCTGGAGTTTCTTATTTTTAAAATATTTGTAGTGGTGTTTAAGAAAGGCATGCCAGCTACACATTGACTTGTAGCTAAGTCAGATGATTTTGAATTACTTGATTGGATAGCAGCAAAAACATTATTAAGGTCAGTTCTTACATTCGCTCCAGAAGCATTTTCAATAGTGTAATTAGTTACGTCAGCCACAGTTAAATACTATTTTCCTCCATGTTAACCTCCTTTACCAAAACCAACAGCACTGTAGGTAAAGTTCCTATCAATACTAGCATTACTTGAGTTTTTAAAGTGAACTGTAAAGCCAGTTCCAGATATGCTAGTAAGTTCAAAATAATCTCCAGTTGCCATATTCTGTGGAGAAATATTAACAGAAGGTAAGAAACTATTTAAATTACCTAGTCCAGACGTTCCAACGAAAAATGGTGCGGTAAATGTAACAGCTTTTGCTCCTGCCCCAGATGCAATAACAGACGATTGCTCGGTTCTCGATGGCATACTTGCTGTATAACCTGCTTGCTGTAAATTCATATTTTGTGCTGTATCTGTTGTCTCTAAAGTAATTCTAAATTGAAATCCTCTAGCTTTGAATGTTCCATTAGCAAAGTCATTAAAAGATGAATATGTAGGTGAACTAGAAGGATCATCAGTTGTGGTTCGTACAGCTATCTTTGCGTTAACTTCTTGTGCAATGGTTCCATCAAAATCTGTCCAAGTATCTATATTTTCTGTTCTATTATCAAATTGATCTCCTGTATAAAAACCAACTCCTTGAAAATGACGTTTTAAGACAAGTGAGAATGTGCCACCAAGATCTAAAGTATCTACAAAATCATAAGTACCAATAGCATTTGCTGTTGGATCTATTAATTTCAATCCACCAAGAGAGGAATCGTAAACTACATTAGATTTTGTGCCGTTGTATGGTGTGCTATCAGTGTCCTCTCTATCAGTTTTAACAGTTATAGAATCTAAAATGTCTACAACAGATAAAGCTACACTTGTTGCATTAGTACTAAATCTTTCTCCATCGTCTTGAAATTTTAAAAGATAAGTTCCAGGTAAGGCAGGAACTATGACTTCAGTAGCGTTACCAGCAACGGCTTCAATAATATCTTGAGCAGCTTGAAATGTAGCAGCCCCTCCAGTTTGATTTGTGTGCCTCACATAAACCCGACCACCGTGTAAAACATCTAAAGAAGTTGACTTAGTAAATCTTAGTCTTGCAAATTGTTCGTTAATAGGTTCAATCGTAAGACCAGAAACATCTTCTGGAACTCCTGTTTTACCTCTAGCAGTAAAAGTAGCTTCGGCTGGATTGGTAGATATGTCTCCTAGTGCATTATATGAAAACACTTGAAATGTATATGTACCGATAGGAGTATCTAATAACTCAAAATCAGAACTGAAAACTACTTGTGTTACATAATTACCTTGTGAAAATTTATAATTTACTAAATATTGAGTTACACCTTGAACTGGTTGCCAATCCACTATTAATTTACTTCTAGCCATATTATTGATAACTACTGTTTGTTCAGTAATACTCAAACTACTTGGAGGAGGTGCTGGTTGATTTAGTAAAGATACTGTTCTTGCAGGTAAAGGAGTTCCTTGTTCAATAAAGCTGTACTTACCTTCTACATAAGATAAAGCCGTAACAGTATAGTTAACATCATCTTGCTCTTCTATTTGAATTACTCTAAATAATTGAGTTTGTAAACTTGTGCTAGACAATAAATAAGGAGAATCTACATTCGGTGCGGAAGAAAATGCAGATTGTGTAACCGTTTCTCCCTGATCATTTATTTTTGATACAGCATCAGATGAACTTTCTAAAGTCAAAACCGCATTACTGATACTGCCGATTTTACCCACTTCTACTGTTCCATCCGAAAGAATAACACTAATAGTAGGATTATCAGCTAATGAAGGTAAGCTTGTATCTGCTAGTGCATCTATTGTTATTGCAGTGGTTGTCGCAGCTACAATTCGACCACCTCTTCTAGCTCCTGCTCTTACTGGATCGTTTATCTCAATTACAGAACCAGGTCTTACAACAATTCCTGCATCTATTGAAGTTGTAAAACTTACAGTTTCACTTTCATTTTGTTCAGCAAATAAAACTGCTCTTCCAAGTCTCGCAGCTTGACCACGGGAAGTACAGGCAAATGCTTTTATTTGTTTAACAATAGTTCCAAGTTTGGATATAGCTGTTGCATCTTCTACTACCTCAAAATCCACCTCTTTTGAATCCATATTGAAATAACTAACAGAAACAACACTGTGTCTAGTTTTTAAACTGCTACCCGAATAAGAAAAACCTCCTGGTCCTACATTGGCTAAATTAAATAAATAGCTTGCTGATGTTTGTTTATCTTGCGATATGGTTACACTGCCAGCAGACCATATAGGCATACATCTCATAACACCAGCTAAATCATTTATTGCTGCAAATGCTTCTCTAGGACTTTGAATATTGACATTACAACTGAATCTTGCTTCTTTAGCACCTGATCCCGTTCCATCATCTACTAATTCGTTTGCGTGTTTGCTTGCAGCTACGAAACTAAATAAATCTAAATTACTTGTTGTAATATGATCTCCTAACCCATACCTAGTGTTAATAAGAAGGTCAAGCAGTATCATCGAAGGGCATGAGCACCATACCCCACTTCCTAATACTCCATTAAAAATATACCCATCAGGATAAATAATACGACCTGTTTGAGCATCAACAGTTGGTGTTCCAGAGCCACTAGCACCAGCACCAGGAATCTTTACTTTAAGTCCTCTGATTCTGTACTTTCTGGAAGGGATACGATTGAATTGTTTACTATCTAAGCGAAGAGCAACGTAAGCACTATTCGCATAAGTTGAGTCATTATCTATTACCTCTTGAATACTTGTAAATTGAAAAGCATTTACTCTTGTTGATTCTGTGCTGTCTGCTGTTACACGAACAACCCTTACATCTACAGTTGTAAAGCCACTTGTTAGCTCTATCCTATGATCTCTAGCGTAAGCATCAGCAGTTCTACCAGAAACTTGGGCCGTTCCTGCTGTACCTCCAACTTTATCTACAAAACCACCAGAATCATGTTGTACTTGAATTTTGTATTCAACCGTGTCTCCTCTAAGATCACCATCATCTTCAAAAACTTGAATTTGAGGCCAAGTTAAAGTGACAATAACAGCATCTACATCTGTATTAGTAATTTGTCTGGTAACAGGAGAAGAGGTAGTAACTTCAACTCCTACACCAGTAGGCGATCTGGTTTCATCAACATTTGGAATACCACTCATTGCGGTCTGACTTGCAGTGCCAAACCTGGACTTAAAACCTACATCATTAAAATTAAAATCTGTTTCAGCAGGACTAGAACTCGTAGCAGTTGATTGCAGTATCGGAGTGTCATCAAGAAATACGTCTTTTAAACTAGCGTTGTCATAAGCTGTAGTTCCTTTAGTAAGTCCTTCTTTTGATGCACTAGCAAAACCTTCTATCTCTCCCTCAGATATTAAATCTTGGATAGTAGCAAAACTTCTGCTGTGTAAAGTATCAGGAGCACGATAAGGAGCCTTCTGTGCTTGAGCACCACCACCACCTGATCCTTTAATAATTTTAGAGTTTTTTGTCATACATCCACCTGATTATTATCAACTGCTGCACTTATTACAACACTTCCTGTAAATATTTCACCATAAACCACTGGAACGGGAGTTCCTGCCCTTGATGTATTTTGTACCCCACTAAAACTAAAAGATAAGCGTGGATCTTCTTCTGAATTAAATCTTTGCGGTTCTGGTAATGGAAATAACATATCAGATACACCAGATAAAACGAGAGCTATACCAATATTCCCTCCTAATGCTGCAAGACTAAATGCACCTGTAGTTGAACCAAAACCTAAAACTCCTCCTGCTCCAAATCCTGCACCACCAGAAAAAACAGCAACACCTATTAATGCAGCACCTAATAATATCTTTCCAAATCCTTTTCCTGATCCGCTTATTACAGGTATGAAGTGTATATCTTCTTTACCAACAGGATAACCTAATTCGTTTTTATCAATATCATATTTACCCACTTTTACTTGGTAATATCTTGGACTCATATAAGACTCTATACCTGGAAAATTATGTATCAAAAAACTAACAGCTTTTCCTACTGTATCTACTTGCACCTCGAACTCTTTATGTCCGACAAACTTAGCTAACTCTCCATATAACTTTACTTTACGAAGCATAACGTAACCTCTTTCCTGTGCATTTTAGCAACCACTCAGAGTATGGTTCTCTACAAGATAGTCTATCGGTTAAATGATGAATTACATCTCCATCAAAAAATAATGCTACATGATTTAATCCTGGATTTAAAATACTCATAAATAATAAGTCACCAGTTTCTAAAGACTCTTCTGGTCTTAATTCTCTAAAACCTGTTCGCCATGCACACCTTTCAAACATAGGATCTTTTAAAAACTCTTCAACTGTAAGGGGTCTTTGCCAATCTCTTAACTCTATATTTCTATTTTCTTTATACCAATCTCTAACTAAACTCCAACAATCTGTTATACCCCATACCCATTGCCGACCTAAAAGCGGTGGTTTGTATCCACATGGTTCTAAATATGCCCATTTTTCTGTTTTTGGATTCACAATATGCCAAGGTAAATTGCTTTTTTCACAACTTATTTTATCTGCCTGACTAGGATTAGGTGGGGTTATCGGATGACTATGAACTACTCCAATTATTTCTCCAGCATTGTCAGCTTTTACATAATCTTCTGGGTCGATAATAAAACATTGATGCTCTGTCATAGATAAATTCTTACAAGGATAGTATCTTTCTTTACCTTTTACATTTAAAAGTAACCCACAAGATTCTTTGGGATCTTCACGTTGAGCATGAAGTAGTGCTTTATATTTCCAACTCATGCTCTAAACGTACCAATGGCAGGGAAAATAGAGCGAGTGCATTGTCTTTTTGGTATTCTTACTCCTGCTAAATCTGTAGGGGCAGCAAGTTCAAATTCAACAATTTCTCTAGTTTCTGTTGATTTACGATCTATTGCATAGATTTCTTGTGGAAATTCTGCACTTGGATCAGCAGTTGCATTTGTTCCGTCAGCAAAATTAACAGCATCAATAAATTTAGCTAATGTTCTTATTCTTGTAACTGTAGCTCCTGTTAGATCATTCCCTGTGGTAGTTTCATTTACAGACAAAAGAATTGCTGAAATAAAACCAGTTGCATTACTTATAGTTATTTTTGGTCTAGGTAACTGGCCTTTTTGAAAGGCAAAACCTGTTGCTTGTATAGGAAATCTAAGATATTCATTGCCATCCCAAACAATTTTTCCGTTTGCATTTAAATTGCTACCAGAATGAAACCTATACACAGTGTTTGCACCATGCAAAGCGGTTGATAATTGAAGAGTAAATAATTCAATAATTGCTGACGGGTTTAGGTCTTGAAGACTACTAAATACTGATGAATTAACTGACATTATGATGCTGGTTCAAATACTTGTCTAAAAGTAGCTTGAATTGTAGCTCTGTTATTATATGGTATTGATTTGCTCCAATTTTCGCAAACAAATTGTGAGGAACTAGCTTCTCCAGGTGGAGTAAAAGTAAAGCTGGCACTATCATTTGCACGATCATCTAAAAATGTTTCTATAGTATCTGCATCTGTTTCTGACACATCAAAAGTAAAACTAAATTCTTTTGGATTTTGGTGTTGAGCTAAACCAAATAAAAGTCTATGCTCATATCCATCAGCAAAACGAACAGTTCTAGTATTTGGTTGAGACTTTTTACGTTGCCCGTAAGTAGGTTTTATTGAAGGGAAAGTAGCCATTATGCAAGTATTCCTCCAGGTCTTTTCTGTTGTATTATTTCAGATTGTACCGCAGCCGAAATAAGACGGCCAAGTTGTCTGCCCTGTTGTTCATCTCCTTCAACAGAAGATCCAGAAGCATCTACATTCACTATAACTGTAGTTGAACCTCCAAGTGCATGGTTTGGTGTAATCGTACCAGAAACACCTGGGCTAAACATTTCTGGGCCACGTTCTCCTACTATGTAACTTCCACCTCCTTTTACTGGTCCTCCTGCTGCCCTTGTAATACTAGATATTCCAAAAGAACCTTTGGGTAAAACTGATGGAATACCAGTGCCCATGAATCCAGGTTTCATAGGTGCAGGGGCTTTAAAACCGCCACCAAACATCCCACCAAACATCCCTAACAAGCCTTGCTGAAACTGGTTCGCTGCCATTTGTGCTGCTGATTTTATGAAATGGTCTACGATTGAGTTAAACATATTTCTAAACGCATCTCCAACGGACATTGTTCCTCTAATGATTCCTTCAAATGAACTTTCAAATGATTGAGCCATTGATTGAGATAGAGTAATAACCTGAAAAATTGGATTCTGTAGTTTTGACATCTCATCCTGCAAATCTTTTACTTTGTCATTAATAGCGGAAAAAGCTAAAACTCCAGACTCTCCAAATTGTCCTTGTGCTTCATTTGTTAATCCAAGTAGCTCCCTATACTTTTCTATTGCTTCTGTAAAATTTTCAAGCCTTTCTTTTCTATTTTCTTCAAATTGTTTATTTAGTTTATCTGCTCTACCTTCTCCATATCTTGAAGCATCCATACCACCTGTGCCTAGAAGGTATTCTTCAGCAAATGTTCTAGCTCTATCGCCAAAAGTGATTTGTTTTGCTTTTGCAACAGCAATATCGTTTTCTGCTTTTGCTCTGGCTTCTGCTAAAGCTAACTCAATTACTCCAGCATTATTGGATAAATTTTGTTGTTGCAATTCAATAGCTCTTTCGATACCAATTTTTTTACGAGCTTCAAAAATTTGATTAGCTAATTCTGATTGTCTTGATGAACCAGCTATTCCTTCAAACCCTCCTGAATCTGAACCAAAAATTTCTGCTAAAGACTTTGCAATGCTTCCTGAACCAAACTGAGAAAAAGCCCCTAAAACTTCAAAAGCTTCTTCTTTTGTTATACGCATACGATTTGCAACTTGGTCTATATCTTTAGCTGTCAATAATGCACTTGATCCTACATCACTAAATTTGACATTTAAAGCACCTAAAGATTGATTAAATTTATCATTTTTATCAATAGCAGCACCTATTGCAGTACCAAGAATTGACAATGCAAATCCAAATTGACCACCAATCAAACCACCTGCTGCACCACCAAGTCCACCACCAACTGCTGCTGCACCTGTTTGTCCAAAAAGCAGAGGAAAAGATCCACCGATAATTGCACTACTGGCCGTTCCAGCAAACCTGCCCGACATCCCCTTGCTGATGTTAGCTTTGCCAGTATTTCTTTTGGCACGAGCTAATTTCAGTTCCATTGCAATTTCATTTCTTATTTGTTGAATATTTTGTTTGTTAATTTGTAAACCTTTTCTTCTTAACCTTTCAATTACCTTAAAATCTGTTTTTTGTTTTTTATATGCTCTACTTAATCTTTCTTCTTTATCAATTACATCACCAATAGCTCGAAAATACCTTTCTGTACCTAATGCAACTTTATTTAAATTACCTCTTGCTTGACCTAAAACTTTATTTAAAGTATTGAAAGAATTTGGTAATGTTTTGCTTTGTTTATTAGCTAATTTATTAAGAGTATTTATTTCTCTGCTTAAAGCAGTAGTTTCTGCACGAGCAGCTTTTAATTGTCTAGCACCAGCAACAGCGAGTTTAATATCAACGCTATAATCAGCCACTTTCTAGAAAATCAAAACATTTATCTCATTCTACCTCTTTTCCCTTTCAAAGCACTACCTCTTTGTGCTTCTTGTTGTGCTTTCTCGAAATCTTCATGTTCAATCTCTGCATAAGCAGCCCAACCTATCATTTCTTCTACAGTTAAAGTTTCTGATAATTCAGCAACAGTTTTTCCTAATTCTTTAGCTAATGAAAAAATAAACTTCCAATCGTTATTAGCTTTTCAAATCGGCTTTAGCCTTTGATACCTCCCTATTTTGACCAGCTTCTATCATCGCTAATTGTATTTCTTGCAAAATATTTGCTTCAACTTCTCTTCTAAGAGATGCTTTATCGCCATCTTGAAAAAGCCTATCTCCATTTTTATCTAATGCTTTTGTAATCATCAAGGCCAATGCAAAGTCATTTGGATCGTTAGCATCTGATTTTTTTGTTATTGATTCTCTTTCAGCAATAGTAAGAGGATGCCAGTAAACACTTAAAATTAGTGCTCCATCTTTTATTACGTCATGTTGATATAGCTGGCTTACACCAAAACTATTCTTTAAAAGTTCAACTGCTCTAGTCATAAATAATACAATGCTATTCTATTATACTAGGCATTAGCTGAAAATTGGCAAGATATTACACCAACGAAATGACTTCTCTCTTCAATATCTAGTAAATTTGGTCCGACCATATCTTGTACTCTAGGCTTTACTGAAAAAGTATCAGTATAATCAGAAGCATTTACAGAAGTTAATCCGTCTATAACTTTTTCTGCTATTTCTATCAAAACTTTTGTTCCAACATTTTTAGGAACATGGATATTACATTGAATAACCCCAGAATAATAATCTAAAGCTGCACCATGAGGTTGAATAGTTGATTGTGAATAATTTACATTCATTACTACATATTTTTGTTCTTGACCAGGAGTATTAAAATTTAGGTTGTCATAAACCATTGAAATCTCTGGGTCGCCATCTAAAACGGCATCAGTAACCGCTTTTTCAAATGCAGCACGAGTATTTTTTAAACTCATAAGTTAAGCTCCGTATAACCTGCTTGTTTACCTGATCGACCAAAACCAGGTGTCTGTCTTGATTGTAAGAATATTTTACCTTTTGTTTTCTTTTCTTTCATCGTATCTCTAATTATTTTAGCTAAACGACCTTGTATGAAATTTTGAACTTTACCACTTTCTAAAGCATAAGCAGCGTGTTTCGCTCTATTTCCAATAAAAACAGGTCTGTTAATATTGAATGTTTTACTAACTGGGTATCTTATTTTTATAGTTGGGTTACTTGGCCTTTTAGCTGGTCTGCGATTAAAAAAATCTATACTTTCTTGTTTTCTCATAGCCTTCCAAGGATTAAAATCTCTAGCGTCATCTCTAGGTCTTACACCAGTTGTTTGCACTTTCCAACTTGAAGCAAAAAATCCTGTCCAAACAGGGCTATGAGTTTTAGTTGATAAACTTTTATGAGTTTTTCTTATTACAGTATTAAAATCAGCATTAATTTGAGCTTCCATATCTGCCATAGGGTCGCTTTTTAACAAATCTTTTTTCCTAGCCATTAAAAACGCACCATGACAATGTAAAGATAGACTTGGTTGCCTTTTTTAGTATTTATGTCATAAATCTGTGCAGTTCTTAGCTGTCCATTATAAGTAAGTTTTATTTTATCTTGGAACGTGACTTGATTATCACCGATTAAATCTGGAGTTATGTAAACTTTAGCTCTTCTAATCTCTTGGCCTTCTTCTTCTTCAGACTGTATAAATTCAAGTGGAACTTTAATATCTGAATAAGTTGTATTTATGCTCACAAGTTCACCATTGTCTACATCATATTCTTGAACTCCTTTTTTGATAAAAGTAATTGTGTGATTAAAAGAATCGCCTAAAGTTGCAACAACACTTTTAGCAACATTTTTAAATACTGAATCTAATTGACCTGCCATTATCCTCTAACTACTCTCATTTGGAAAGTACCTGCTCCACCAAGCATATAGGCTCCAAGATAGCTTTGTAACCACGGGTAAACATCCATAATATTATTTACAGATCCAGTTCCCTGACTAGCTGTATTGTATTTAACTCGAAGTTCACCTAAAGCAACCTCTTCAAAATTACCATCTTTACCAGTAGTTCCTGTAATAGCATCGGTATCATTTGCTAAAGCTCTAGCCAATTCATACTGTGCATACTTAATGTTTAAAGGAATAGTAGAGCAACTTAACTCAACTCTATCCACTTGATAGTTTGTTCTAGGAAACTTTAGTGCTTGATTTTCGTCACATCTATCACCTTGAAATACAAAAGTATCAATCCATCTTGTCGCAGCTATCAATGATCTATTCTTTTGATCATCTGTTTTATTAGTCCAAGTTGAAGAATCTGGAACTGTTTCAAAGTAACTATTAGCTTCTGTCAATGTGACATAGCTATTTGCAGTTTCACTTTTTATAGTTGCGTTTATGGTAGCTGCCACGATTGATAAAGTAATTTAGTTTTATTGTAGCGTAAAGAAAAAACCCCACCAATATTCGGTGAGGTTTGATGACCACATTTTAATCTTAATATAAATTAAGACTTAAGGGCATTAGATAATGGTGTATTAACAAAAATTTCAACCATAGGAATCTGGTCAATATCATAAGTTACACCCCAATTAGATCCAGTTCTAAGTGCTGAGTTAGCAGGGTTATCAGCAGCGTTTGTCCACTTAGTACCCATAACGTGATAAGCACTATGGTAGTCAACAGACATAACATCTTGCTTAGATAAGATGTTTCTTTCTGCTTCAATACCTAACTCAGACTGATTACCTTCAAGAATTGTTCCTGACTTCATTAAGTAGCAACGGAACTCTTGACGATTACCAGTAGTTGTTGGATCGTTAATGTTTACCTGAGAGTCGATTACAACTGTGCAACCAGCAAACTGACCGATTGATCTATCAGTTACGCCAACTCCACCACCACCCCAAGTAATGCCAGTACCAGTTGATAAGGCAGAAGTTGAGAATGTTAATAGACCTACTTGATATAGATAGTAAGCAACCGCAGGGTGAACTATAAGAAGATCAAGTTCTTCTCCTCTTTCTCCTAAAAGAGAACGAGCTTCTGCAACAGTAGCAGCAGTAAGATAGTTTGCTTCAGCAGTAGAACCAGAGCCACCTAATTGCTTCTCAAGGCGATGACCATTAAGAGCAGTATGGAATAAACCAGTTAGAGTTTCAAATAAACGAACAGAGTTCAATT
>VTLG01004837.1_pt1 | contig 13094 bp, 7 predicted proteins | sample 4694571 | NCBI WGS metagenome assembly VTLG01 (sample SAMN12604809, study PRJNA352737) | marine metagenome | biome: ENVO:00000447; feature: ENVO:00000209|ENVO:00000569|ENVO:01000036; material: ENVO:00002151; isolation source: viral sequences binned using virsorter ... | reverse complement strand
CGATAATGGCAACAAATGATAAAAGATTAATTGTTTCAGAATTTGACTTTGATGATGTAAAGAGTAATCTTAAAACTTTTCTTGAGGCTCAAGATGAGTTTACAGATTACAACTTTGAAGGCTCTGGTCTAAGTATTCTTTTAGATATTCTAGCATACAATACTCACTACCTTGGTTTCAACATGAACATGCTTGCAAACGAGATGTTTCTTGACAGTTCCTCTCTTCGCTCCAGTGTGGTATCACATGCAAAAACTTTAGGATATGAACCAGCATCTGCAAGGGCACCAAAAGCAGTTATCGACGTTACCTTATTTGATTCGACTAAAGCAACAGGTGCAATTCCAGCGGGAACTGTTTTTACAAGTTCAGTGAATGATGTTGATTATAATTTTGTCACGATAACGGAGCTAACCTCTGCAAACACAGGAAACTCTATTCCATTTTTGGATGTTGAGATATATGAAGGCACATTTATCACAACTCAATATACTGTTGACTCAGGAGATGTTAATCAAAGATTTCTTTTGACAGATAATAGGGCGGACACGAATACACTAACGGTGTCAGTTCAAAACTCCTCGACTGATACAACAAGCGCAACTTACACTAAGACAACAGACATTTCACAAGTTACCTCAACAAGTAAGAATTATTTTTTACAAGAGGTTGAAGCTGGACTGTTTGAAGTTTACTTTGGTGACGGTGTTTTAGGAACGGCGCTGTCAGATGGTAACATTGTAATACTGACTTATGTTGTGACCAATAGAGAAGACGCAAACCAGGCCACCACGTTTACAAATGCGGCTGCAATTGATACGGTTGTGGACGTTCAAGTTTCTACTGTCGAGCCAGCTAGTGGTGGTGCGTTTCCAGAGAGTATCGACTCGATAAAATTTAACGCCCCATTAGATTATGCTTCACAAGGTCGTTGTGTTACCGTTGAAGATTACAAAACATTTGTAAAAAGGTTCTTTCCAAACACTCAAGCGGTCTCTGTTTTTGGTGGAGAAAGTGGCTCTTTTGATTCATCGTTGGGAGTTGTCTCAACTCAAGAGTTTGGAAAAGTTTTCATATCAATTAAATCAACCACGGGCAATCTCATACCTCAAGCAGAGAAAGAACGATTAGTTCAAGATTTATCTCCATTCACGGTTGCTTCAATCACACCTGTTATCGTTGACCCCGAAACAATATTTCTCGTATTAGATGTTTCGGCAAGGTTTAACTCTAATCTTACAACACTAACATCAACCGCTTTGGCAAGTAAAATTAATGATACTCTCATAAACTTCAATAAAAATAATTTGCAATCATTTAATAGTTCTTTCAGACACTCTCAAGTGACAAGGTTGATTGATGACACTGATGATGCGATTACCAGCAATATAACTAAAGTTGTTTTGGCAAAGTTCTTTACCCCTACACTAAATGAAGAAGTAGGGTATACGATATTTTTTAATAATAGGATTTTTAATCCACATGCTAGACATAATTCTGATCAAGGAGGAGTCACTGCATCCACAGGATTTAAGGTTTTAGGCGACACTGCTAATGAACATTTTTTTGATGATGACGGTAATGGCAATGTAAGAAGATACTATGTATTAGCGGGGGTCAAAAACTATATAGACAATACTGCTGGCACCATTGATTATGCACTTGGCACAATAAGTATAAATCCTATCAATATAACTTCAGTTTCAGATGTGGACGGTTCTTCCTCTACTCAAATTAGAGTGACCGCTATACCTGACTCATTTGATATCGTGCCAGTTAGAAATCAAATTCTTGAAATAGATTTAGAAAATACATCCATCACTACCTCTATTGATACAACAGAGATTGGTGATGTTAATGTCGCTAGTTCAAGTCAACTAGCCACCTCGTCTACCACATCCATAGCATCTGGTTACTAAAATGGCTCCATATGATAATCCACCATCGGCAACATTGACGACAAAAATATCTCCACTAATTGATGGACAACTGCCAGATTTTGTCAGAGATGAAAATCCGCTGTTTTCTAAACTTCTTCAATACTATTATGAGTATTTGGAAGCTGCCGAATTGCTTGTGGATGCTCAAGTTGATAATATTCTACAAGAAACTGTTGATGTTCAATATATTTTAGATGAAGATGGCAACCAGATTGTATATGAAGATTCAGAGGGTAAATTTACCGTTGGAGAAACAATCACTGGCTCTAAATCTAAAGCGACAGCCACAATATTAATTGATGACCAAAGGAACAATCGTTTATTCATAACCTCAACGCAACAGTTTATCACTGGTGAGACTATTGTTGGAGCAACTTCTACCTCTGAAGGAACTATCACACGTTATAGAGGCAATCCTGTTCAGAATATTCAACAACTTTTAGACTACGCAGATACAGACAGAACCATAGGTGATTTCTTAGACCAACTAAGCACCTCATTTATGACTGCAATCCCTAAAAGCACAGTTGGTTACAATCCTCAAAATACAACTAACCCAACTCTGGATAGAAGAAATCTAATAAAGAATATTCGTGAACTTTATAGACTAAAAGGAACTAGTGAGAGTTTTGAGCTTTTCATCAGAATCTTATTAAATTTAGACGCTGAGATAGTCTATCCCAGAAAATTCATGATGCGGGCATCCGATGGTAATTTTAGTAGAGATTTAATAATTAGAACCACTGCAATATCTGATGCACAAGGTGATGAGATAGTAGGTCAAAAAATTACTGGGGTAACATCTGGTGCAACGGCCATAGTTGCTCAATCTGCCACTCTTACACAAAATGGTGTTGACATAACTGAATTTACTATTTCTTACAAAGATGGTGATTTCATAGTTGGAGAAAAAATAACAAGTATCTCTTTAACTAGAAATGTAATTCAAGAATTTACAATTCTAAACATACTGAAAGAAGTTTCAGTTGACAATAACGGTATTTTATATTCATCAACTGAAGATATAGACATTAATGATGACTTTGGTAATGCTTCGGCCACCGCTGAAGTCTCATCTATTAAGACAGGCTCAGTTAGTGGTGTTATCATTGACAATGTTGGTACTGGTTATAAAATTGGTGACCCTCTAGTTTTTGCAAGCACACAGGATAATGTGTCACTTCCAACTGGATTTGTTTCGGTTGTTGATGGTGCAATAGCTTTAGATGGAACTGATGATAGTTCTACTGATGCCGATGATTATCTTGTGTATGAGGACGGCACCACTGAACACTTAGAAACTTTTGAGTTTGCATTAGAGTCAGGATTAAATGATGAAGCAACCGCAATAACAAACGGCGCTGTGGAAAATAGCACCACTGTTATATTAGACAATAATGTTGGAACGATTATCAAGGGCATGACTGTTTATGGCGCTGGCCTTACTGAGGGTATTACAGTCATAACGGTCACATCTCAAACCAATATTATTATTAGTGAGAGAATTACTCTTGCGAATGATGTTAGTTTGAGATTTGTTGACCCTGCCGGTATATTGAGGTTAGAAACTGGCGGCCTTTCAACTGCCACCGATTTAGGTCATAGTCTTATAAGTGAATTTTTACCGGACCCTGTGTCTGATGAATACACAACTGGTGCGGACCAAATGATTCTTGAAGACGCAACTGTTGATCTTGGTGAAATTAAAAGAGTTCATCTTACAAACAAAGGAAATGGATTTACTAGTCTTCCGACTGTCACCATTGACCAAGCAGTAGGCACAAAGTTTTTAGCCGCAGATGGCACCTACGATGATCCAGTAACGGCTGTTTTATTTTCAACAACAACTGACATTGGTGCAATAGATGAAATAATAGTAAAAGATGAGGGCGCAAATTATTCTACAACTGAACCGCCGGACGTTATAGCAAGAGCTAATTTTGTTGTCAAAGACGTTTCTGGAACATTTGTTGCGGGAGAATCATTAACAACTCATACTGGCACTGTACAAAGTTTCGATGCCAACACACAAGTTCTTCAAACTACTATTGAGGATGTAGTGAGAATTCCACTTGAAACTACGGATGCTCTCCCAATAAGTTTAGAGGATGCATCTGGCTCTATAGAAAGTTACTTTACGCTTTCTGGTGGTGGAACTGATGATGGTTTTTATGATGAGGGGTTTCCACATACGGGCATCGTTGATGAAACAGATGGTGAACCTATTGTTTTAAATGCAGACGAACTAACTGGCGATGCGTTTATTGCCCTCGAAGATGACACTGGTGATATTCTTCGTACAGAGCCAAATTCATTTATTGAAAAAACATTTTTTCTCCTTGAGGACAATAGCGGTGTCTTAGTTAGAGAGGATGCAGAGGAAACAACTAAAAAATTCATAAGAGAGTTCCCAAGGGGCAGACAACCAGCGAGAACTTGGTTAGATACAGTTCAATTTACGGCAGGAAGAAAAATATCTGATACTGAATTTGAGCCTCCAAGGATTACTCCAACAAGTGCTTACTTAACTGACCAATCGTGGAAAGATACTTTTGGTGTTCATGTTCCTACACTCACACACAAAGCAACCGCAACGGCTTTAGTTGATGGTAAAACTGCCACTCAAAGTGTTACACTTGATAATAACTCTGGAACCATAGATGAACAAATGTTTGTCACTGGAACTGTTGCGACGGCAATCGTTAATGTTGATGCAGTTGATAGTTTTGATGTAACAGTCGTAGTTTCTACCGGCACGATTCAAGCCGGTTTGGTAGTTGAAGGGACTGGTATTCCTGTAGGCACCATTGTTCAAAGTGTCTCAACTACGGAGACATTTACTCTAAACACTAGAGTCACTTTAAGTGAGGATGCCGCTCTTACGTTTAAACTTCCATCTAGCACTGTTGTTCAAGATGTTACATCACAAACAAGCATAACATTAAGCACACTTCCTAATGGTCTCGCAATCACTCTTGCAGACAATACATCTTTATCATTTGAAAGTCCATCAACAAATGGACCATTTGTGAATGGTGAAGAGATAACTGGTGGAACATCTGGTGCAACAGCACTCATATTAGATGCTGCCGCTGATATGAAATTTATCTCAAGCAATGGTATAGATTTTGTTGTAGGAGAAACAATCACTGGTGAGTCAAAAGTTGATGTTGATGGAAATGTTGTTACCGCTCAAGCGATTATTCAAACTCTTGGTCAAACTTTTATTGTGTCTCCAGAGTCAATATGGACAGAATTTAGAATTGAAACAATAACAGAAAAGAACGCTCCTTTACTTGAGGATGCATCTTCTGATGTTGTTTTCAGTAAAGAATCTGAAGAGATAGTTTTAGAGAGTGCCGGTCCATTTAGGAATTTTACTATTTCTGAAGACCACCTAGTATTGGATGGAACAGATGAGGTCATCAATGCATCTGGATCAGGGTTCTCCTCTGGTAGGACAAATGCTGGTGGTCGTATCGTTGAAGAAGCATCTGGTGATACAATAATTCTTGAAATAAATGAAGCCGAAGCTGTTACAATCGGATTTAGCAAACAAAGCACTTTTGATTTTTATGATGGACAAAACTTTGGAATAATATTAGATGGTGACTTTGATGATACAGGAAAAATTCTTTTAGATGGCACAGATACCAATGGCTCCAACGCTGGTTCTGAGATAATAGATGAAAGCAGCAATGCTGGTGGGACTGGTTCTATTGGTGTTATTGAATTAGAAGAGGGTGGTATTCTTTTAGGTGAGATTGAACCAGAGACAGGTGTGCTTGCTCTAGATGGTTTCAACTCCTCTGCAAAACATGCGGGCAGTAGTGTTATTCATGAAGTGGATGGAATAGATTTTTCTGCTGGAACAACTACTATCACGACTTCTGGTGGATTTTCTGCAACTATTGTCACCGCTGACATTGCAAAAGCAACAGCTTCTGTTAATACTTTTAGAACTGATACTAGTGGTTATGGTAGTGATATTTCTAGCATACTTGGCGAAGACTTGAACAGGTTACAAGATTCTTTCTTCTACCAACAATTCTCGTATGAAGTTCAAACTGGGGTTGGTGCAAACGCTTATCTTGATGAGTTGAAAAAAGCCGTTCATCCATCAGGCTTTGCTGTTTTTGGTAAGGTTAAGATTGCACAACAACTTGAAGATATTAATCCAGTCCTTAATAGTAAGTTGATGACAATAAGTTCTTTCGTTGGTGATCAACCCATAGCAGTAAAAAGAGCACTTGCTGCGTTTGAAATGACGCCCGGTAGTCTACAAGATGTTATAGTTCAAGAGGACTCTCTAAGCACTGGGATAGTTGAGTTTCTGGCACTTGATGGCACAGACGGCTCTGGAAAAGATGCGGGCGATAATATTCTTGAAGAGTCTGCCACATCTGGGACAACAACTAATAATCTTATTTTAAATGCAACTGACTTCAACGAGGGCGATGATAGAGGTGATATTCTATTAGATGGAACTGACTCTGATGGAACAGATGCCGGAAGTTCACTGGAGTTAGAGGATGAGTTGCATGATCCTAAAAACAAGATTGTTTTTGAGCGTATTGATAATCCAAATGGCATAAATCACAATGCAATCATCAATGAAGATGGTGGATTTATAGTTCCAGAAACATCACCAATATCTGGCAGTGGTCCATTACGTTTTGGTGAAACCACAGATGTTTCTGTAATCAACACCACAACACTTCAAGTGGCCACAAAAGCATCTTCTGGTCCATCTACCGCATCCCTCGGGGTCGTAGGTTTGGCAACACCATTTGGTGGTGCTGATGCGTTAGAGACAGAACTGGGTACAATTAGCAGTAAAGCCCCACAAGAGGCGCATCAGAAAAGAAGGATTGGTATTATTCCAACATTCTTCCCAGTTGATATTAGACAGGAGGGACAACTTTTATCAGAGGATGCCGGTTCAGGCCCAGAACTCGCAGACATATCCACGTTCCCTCTGGCAGACTTTGTGAGAACTGGCATTATTGATATAGGAGAGGATGCAACAAATACTAATGTAACTTCTGAAACTGTTGGCATATTATTAGAACAAACTGAAGCAGGCTCTTTCAAACAAGAGGATGGAACTACAGTTGCCAGTACTCACGGAGATGATATATTACTAGAAAATGCAACTGGACCTAATCTAAATGAAAAATTATTACTAGAGAGTCTCCGTATTGAATTAGAGGATAACACCTCAAAAACTGGTGTCGTTCCTTTCCAGAACTTTGGAGAAAACACATTTGATAATCTCGCTATAAGTTCTGATATTTTATCTGAAGAAGGTTTGAGTGTAGCATTAGAGGATAATAGTGGGCCGGACCATATCTTACTGGATGGAACAAACGAGAACGCAGAGAATGCTGGTTTCTTCCTAATTGATGAGTCAGGAACTGGCTTCCAGATATTATTTGAGTCTGTGGAAACAGGACACTCTGATAACACGGGAATTATTATTTTTGATGGAGCAGAGGATATTATAGGCCTGGAACAGCTTATAACTGAAGATGGTGATGATATTGTATTAGATGCCACGGATTTCGCTCAAGATGAGGGTGGAATAGATATTTTCGGTGCCGGAACCAAACTAGTAACTGATGGTGATTTTGTTGTTCAAAATGTTGGCGACAAAGCTTTGTTTGAGCTTCAGACAAGAAGTGATATACTAAACAATTCATCATATACCGTGCCTGGCATCCCAACTTTTGATTCTAGTTTAGTTTCTATGGACTCTTCTCTTGATATGTCGATAGTATAAATACGTTAGAGGAAAACAAAAATGGCAATTCAAATAATAGGAATAGGCACAGTAGCCGATGATGGAACAGGTGATAGCTTACGGGTCGCTGGTGATAAAATCAATGATAATTTCAATGAGATTTACACTACACTCGGAGACGGGTCAACTCTTAATACCGGCGTCACGGCGGTCAATAATGCAACTGCTAATGAATTGGTTACAATTGGCGCAACCACCACAGAACTTGACGCTGAAGCAAACCTAACATTTGATGGCACCACTCTTACAGTTACTGGCAATATCACGGTTCCTAATGATGGTGATATTGGCTCTGTGGGAGCAACTGATGCCATACAAATATCTTCTGCCGGTATTGTTACTTTCAAAGATGATATTCTAATTAAGGACGGTGGAACTATTGGTGTGGCCAACTGATGCCATACAAATATCTTCTGCCGGTATTGTTACTTTCAAAGATGATATTCTAATTAAGGACGGTGGAACTATTGGTGTGGCTTCATCAACCTCTGCTATCACCATTGCATCAACTGGTATTGTAACATTTGTTGATGATATAGTAATTAAAGATGCTGGTACTATTGGCTCGGTTAGTGATGTGGATGCAATATCTATTTCCTCGACGGGCATAGTGACCTTTAGTCAAATCCCGTCTGTCCCAATCAACACAATTGAGATTAGCACCCAAACAAGAGGTGCATTTCTTGTGATTGAATCTGGTGGAACAGATGGTGCGGGTGCAAATGCGGGAGATAATATTATTGATGAAACCGACTCAGACGATATCATTCATGAATCAGCAACAGATTTAGTAGGTTCCGTATTCAATATTATAGACTCCGCTGGAATGGTTGTTAGAACAATCAATAGTGTGTAAATCATGACTGTTAGAAAACCACTGTTTATCAATAGTGATGGTGACCTACAAGAAATGACTGACGCTCAAGTTGTGTTACATCAACAAAAAGCGATTTTTCAATATTCTTTAGACCCGTCTGCGTTGCTCACCGTTGTGTCAAATAGTGGTACAGATATGGCTTCAATAACTGATACCAGATTGACATCTGGACAAGCAGCGGTTAGTGCGGGTGGAAGTAACTCAGGTGTGCAAGCTTCAGATTTTCCCACTGGTTCTGCCGGTGCGTTGGGTAACACTGTTGATGTGATATTTGATAAAATTAATTTTGCTTATCAAACTACTTTTTCGGGCCTCTCAGGTATAGGACCAGATGGTGGTGATGCCCGAGATGATAGAGATCGAACAGGATTTCCAGTTTTCCGTAATAGTAATGGTGACATTCAAGCAATGACATTAGCTGATTTTCAAGATACAATTTTACATCCAGCAATAAACCTAATGGTTGTTGCGGACAGTAGTGCAGATGACTCTAATGTTGCGGGCACTTATAGAATACATACGGCATCATCACTCACTGATTTTACTGAAGTTTCTGGTTCTGCCACTCCAATATTTACAGACACAACCTCTACAGGGTTTGCTGCTTCAAGCATTCCTGATGCACCGGGCGTGCAAGATGGTTCAGCAAGTACAGTGCAAGATTTCTTTCTGATGAGAAGAAATGGAACAGATGTTGACACTAGCTCGTTTGGACTTGTAGGAATAAATTCAAATGGTGATATTCAAGAATATGCCGATCATGGTGCCACTTTGTTAGGAAACTGGCTCAAACGCACCGCCGCAGCATCGACAGATGGTTTCAAAATAACATATGCGATTGGAGCAAGTGTTAGTGGAACACAAAGAGGGAGTGCTATTACCAATAACCAATTAAGCGGCAGTGTTACTAGCACAACTAGTGTCTCGGGCACTGACACTTATACAACTTATCGGGCACAAATATTTCCATCTGGGTCAGCGACAGTTGTCAACACATTTCTATTTAAAATAAATAAAGCTTAAAGGAATATGTCATGGCTATTTTCTCTAATAAAATTATAGATGTATACTACACAGATAGTAGTCTTTCTAATGTGACCATATTGTATAATTATGAAAAGGATGGTGAAACTTTAGTGGGCGAATATCGTTTATTGGTTGATGAAACAGAGGAACAATTTCAAGATTTAATGAAAGAAGTGACATATCAAGACATAGAGATTAATACAATTGAACTACATAAAAAATATAATCAAGAGATGAGAGATATTATTAATGATGAAACTAAAAGAATTGCAAGGAGAGAAGTAAGAGAAGAGTTTTTTGGGTTAGACGATAGTGGTTTTGAAACAATTTTTCAATACGACTCGAACAAACATGCAGATGAACTTTTTAAATGCAAAATGTATTTGTTCAGTTTAGACATTGTAAAAAATGGTCCTAAAACATTTAGAACCAAAATAAGAAAAGCAGAAGACATATTAGAGTTATGTAAATTGTTTTCAGCCGAAAAAAGAAGAATAGAAAGAAAAGAGTCAAAGTAATGAAAAACTTCAAGGAATATGCTTTTGGTGCTTCAATGGGACAATACCAACCTGTGGCTAACCTTGGAGACTTTGCAGGCAAAAGTTACTATGGTGGCCTCCATGCGAATGCAGAGAAAAAAATTACACAGTCTGATCTTGACCAAGTAGAAAAGTATGCAGATAGACTTTTTGCTGCGTTAGGTATTGACGTTGAGTTTACCAGACACTTCATGGACAGAGTAAATGACGCTCGTAATATAAAACAGATTACAGTCGCAGAACTCATTCGGCTTTTCAAACAAGCGCATCGTAGATACGGCAAAAAGATTGCTAAAATGACTGACCAAGCGAACGCTGTTATCAACGACATGAAAACAGATATCAACATGCCATTTGTGATTGATGTTGATAGAAAAGGTGATATGGAACTTATCGCAAAAACTGTGATGAGAAAGAAAAACTTCACAACTTCTGCATCAAGTCCAAAGTTGTCGTTTGAAAGTTTTCAGAGCAAACTTGATGAAGTCGCTAGTGCCGATTTTGCACCCATAGCACACCAACAAAGTTTGTCAAAAATTATCTTTAGTCCCGCTGGTTATGGCACAGATGCGTCTGCCACTTCAACGATAAGAGGTGGGCCCGGCTCTGTTGCAAATACAATGTGGTTACCTATTAGTGGTTCTATTTTCAAAAGAGTGTTTCCAAAACAAGTTAGAACAACAACCTTTCATGTTACAAACTTTAGATATTTTGACCAGTTATATGCAATTCAAAACTCAAGACGTTCTATATCCACATTTGCGAACATGGATAGGAAGTCAATTTATCAAGGCATACAATCTGGTAGTGGCCTTGTGGTTGAAGTTGAAGGAAATGTTCTAGCGGCAGCAAGAGAAGATGTAATGTCTATTCCAGAACTTTCTGGCAGAAGAATGATGGCTTTCAATTTCTTCAGAGGGCCGTGGGGTGAGAAAGATGTTATGAAAATGCAGAGAGGTCTTGAAAAATTATTGAAGACTTTGGTGAATAGATATTACACGGCATTTGGTGATGACTATGGTAACATGGTGCCATCACCAAGAGATGACGATTTTAAAAAATGGAGACATATACGGGCAGCATATGACCAAGCAAGAGTGCGGTCACGAATTGAAAGAAGAAAAGCTGGCACAACAATGCAAAAGATTGTCAAAGAATATATGGATGGTGTAGAAAAAGTATTTTTGCAAAATGCCAAGCAAGTTCAAGATACATTGACTCGTTATATTGAACGCAAAAAGACTGATGAACAATGGGACGAGGTTGTAGTTGATGATTTCAATATCAAAAAAGTTTACATAATCGAAGACTCTGATGAGCTTATGCCGGGTGATGCTGAAGAATTTATAAATCAAATTTCACTTACAAAATTACCAGTTGCCCGTGTATACTCTCATAATATGGAAGAGTATGCTAGGGACATTGCTCAAGGTAAGGATGTGACATTGAACACAACAGTTAGAGATGCATATCTAGATTTAGTAAAAGACACACCTGATTCTGCTAAACCATCTAAGCCAAAGTCAGGTAAAATTGAAATCACAGGTATGAGTCCACTCGGAGCCCATTTACGAAAAGAACAATTCAATGAAGCGCCAAGAATACCTCGCAAGAAAGGCCAACCCGCAAAGAGTGATAAACATTCTGACCTATACACAGATGAAGACCCAAGAGGAACAATACATGGTTTAGGTTTTAAAGATGTAAAGACTGCAAAGGCAAGTGTAAAAAAGATAGAGGGTTCGGATAGAACTCACGCACATAAAATACAAGCGGCAATCGCAATGGAACAACGTGCTAGGGTGATGGGCAAGACGGCAGAAGCGGCGGTCTATCGTAAGTATATCGAAAAGATGAAAAAGAAAACTAAGAGGATGAATGAGAACAAACATGGTTTCGAGTGTCCTCCAGGCTATAAGTTTGATTCAGAGATTATGCAGTGTGTTCCTATAAAATCTAGATTCAAGACATTACGACATTACCCATACTTTTTATCTAGAAAAGATGTTTCATCTGACCAACAAACAGACCAATCTCAAGACAGTCAAGATTCAAATGGCAATGGGAATGGACAAGGTTCAAATGGGGCAGGAAATGGCAATGGTGGTAATGGTGGGACAAGCGAAGTTTATCTAGCCGCAGATGTTAGGAAGATGCCCGGTGGTGGATTTGGTGTGTATGCAGATAAGTTTGTCAAAGGTAAAAGAGTGATGACTCCTGGCGGTAAACATCAAAAGGAACTGAAGAAAGTTTACAAGAATAAGAAAGATGCAAATGATTATATGGCTGCAATCATGATTGCTAAAGGTGGTGGATGATGAAAACATTCAAACAACTCTACACAGAAAAAGCACCAGACACTGCCGATGCCATGAAAAGGTTTAAAGCTGGTAAAGCAGGGTTTACAGACAAAGCGCATCTTAAAGCAAAGGGCCTGATACCACGGGCAGATGGAACTAAAAGAAAGTCTGATAAATATAAATGAGGTGACAAATGCAAAATACTATATTATGTGTCAAGTGGGGTGACAAGTATGGAAATGAATATGTTGAGAAGTTAAGAGAACAGATAGAAAATAACTGTTCAGTGCCATTTAATTTTTATTGTCTTACAGATAAACCAACACAATCTTATGATATTCAACTTCCCACTACTTGGGATGCTTATGAAAACGGAAAGTTCTGGGCATACAGAAAACTTTATATGTTTGACGAGAGAATTTGTGGTATAAAAGGGGAACAATTTTTATATCTTGATTTGGATGTTATTATCCAACAAGATTTGAAATATTTTTTTGAAATTGATATGGAAAAGCCCTATATCGTCAAGGGTTGGTGGAATGATATTGAAGTGTGCAAAAAGAACTTTGCAAAATTTCAATCTCCAATGATAAATTCTTCTGTCATGCG
>VTLG01004836.1_pt1 | contig 13097 bp, 10 predicted proteins | sample 4694571 | NCBI WGS metagenome assembly VTLG01 (sample SAMN12604809, study PRJNA352737) | marine metagenome | biome: ENVO:00000447; feature: ENVO:00000209|ENVO:00000569|ENVO:01000036; material: ENVO:00002151; isolation source: viral sequences binned using virsorter ... | reverse complement strand
TCCATCACTACCTTTATAGGATAATTTAAAAGTATGAGGGGATTTTAAGAACAGCATTGATTTTGTTCTAATAGGAGCCATTCCTTGTTTAAAAAATCTAATAATTTTAACTGCTTCCATTGCTTCCTCTTTACTTCTTGGTGCAAGTGTAAATTGGAAACTAAAGGTTCTTAGTTGAGGACCACCAAAGAGTAATTCCATGTTTGGGTTGGCAACTGCACCTGTGGTTCTACTGAGAAGATTTCCTGCTCCTGCTGCCATTCCTGCGATAACTGCTGCAATTGCTTTTTTATTACCTTCAAATCCTTTAGCAAGATTTTGTGCTGCGGTTCCTGCTGTTTTTACACCAGCACCAAGACCTTCTGATACAGCACTCATTGCTATATCAGCTTTTACCATATCTAATGGAGTCATGGTTGATCCACCCCAGTTTACTGATTGTCCATCTTGAATTCCACCAGGAATAGGGAGTATTACTGATCCTATACTTGTCCTATCAATATCTCTTTCACTAAAGGAAAAGTTCTTGTCATTAAAATCTTTTGGTGCATATTTCATCATATTAATTTTTAAGAAATCTTGCCCATTTGCTACATCTCGTCTTAATGTTTTAGGAAAAACTAATGGGTTTGGAAATCCTTCATTTCTTGTTCCAGGTTTAGGTGTTCCTGCTCCTCCTGATGAAGAAACTTCTGATGCTGCATTTTTTAGTTTAGCAGTTGCTTGCTCATTTTCATATTCGGTTCCTTCATTACCATTATCGTTGGCATTATTAAATGCTCTATCATCACTTGCCTTGGTTGTAATATTGTCTCTTACACTTGTTGCTTGCTTTTTAGATTGATTATTAATACTTTTTCTGGCATCTACACTTTTTACATCATCACCTGCATTATCATTATAAGTTATCTCATTACCATTTCTAGTTCCTATTACTCTTCCTCCTTCACCTTTAGCATTATCATATTGAACAACTTCCATTACATATGTTGTATTCCCTTTAGAATCTGTAGTAGGCGTTACTTTAGTTGCAGTATAGATAGTTTTCTTATCTACACCTTTTCCAATGGGTACTGAATTAATGCCGCTAGTGACTGGATCTGCCATTAGATATAGTCTTTTTACTTATTTAGGATGAATTTCCCATAAGGAAATCTGAGGAGGTCATCTAGTTCATCATATTGCACAATATACAGTTGTCCTGCTAGTTCTTCCCATGTATAATTACGAGATTGTCTCCAATGAAAGTTTAATCCTTTGAAACCCCATGATTGCAAATCTGTACAAGCAATCAAAGGATGTTGGTCATATGTTATATCAGGAGTTTTTGCGTTGTATATAAAAGTATAGAATTGCCCTACTTCAGGAATAGGTGTCACGGTATTATTTAATGCTTCCATAATAAGAAGCATCATTTCTTCAGGATCACCTACGACTTTTTCTAGATCTTCGTTAATTTCTTCAATTCTATTCATTTGATACCTAATTCTTTTTCTGTTATAATCTTAAATTCAATTTTTCTGTCTTTACACCACTCATCTGCTGCTTTCCATTTTGCTTGATTTACAGCATATGTCTGACATTCGTAGAGATATGATTTAGTCACTCTTTTTCTTTTTATAGGTGCTTTGGTTTGTTTGAGGGGTTTTACCTCTATTACATAAGTTTTTAATTTACCTGTATTCTCTTTAACTTTGATAATAAAATCTGGGAAATATTTACGGACTCTACCATCAGGAGCACGGTAAGGTATCCAAAATTCTTCACTTCCCCATTCTGTAATATTTTCATTTTGATCACAATAATTACAAAATCTTCTTTCCCATGAACTACGACAAATGATGTTAGTTATATCACCTTTATATTTCTTTGGTTTCTTCGGTTTAAATATACTCTTAATACTTTCTGCCATATCTCTTATACATAATATATAAGGTCAAAAAGTATTTATAAAATGCCACGAGTAGCAAGAGTCTCAGACGTTAAGGCTAATTTATTAAGACCAGCAACCACTTCTCATTTTGAAGTGGAGATACCTATTATTGATGCGCTTTCTAGGTGGAGAGGTGTTGGTAAGCAAGATAAGATTCAGTTGATGTGTTCAGAAACATCTCTTCCTGGATCTAATTTGGCAACATTTGAGATTAATAATGATAGAACTGGTGTAACAGAGAAACACGTTCATAGAAGAATATTTGATGATAGAATAGATTTAACTTTTTATGTTGATGCTGGATTATACCAACCAATAAAATTCTTTGAAGATTGGATGGCTTATATTACTAATAATGGAGCTACTGATAATGATTTAATTGATAAATCTTATGACTATAGGATGAGATATCCTGATGATTATATTAAAGATCAAGGATTGATAGTTAGAAAGTTTGAAAAAGATCATCAGAATATATTAGAATATGAATTTGTTAGAGTATTTCCTCTAGCAATAAACTCTATGCCTGTTTCTTATGACACATCTTCATTATTAAAATGTACAGTATCAATGAGTTATATAAGATATTATGTTAAAAATCTGAATAAAATGGCAGCATATAACCCAATTACACCGCAAGGACAAGCAAGATTTAATGCAGCAGGTCTGGCTGGTGGTGTAGTTAATGCTGCTATTGATAGATTAACAGGAAATGACGCTCTTGGGGATCTTGCTGGTGGACTTGCTGCGAGGTTTGTAGAAACCCTCTAAATAACAATACTGAAGTGCTATAGGACATTATGCCTTTACCAAAAATTGCGACTCCGACTTATGAGTTGGAGTTACCTTCGACAGGTGCAACTATTAAATATAGACCATTTCTTGTAAAAGAAGAAAAGGTTCTTGTAATTGCTCTTGAGAGTGAAGATAATAAACAAATTACTAATGCTATCAAAGCAGTTCTTAAGAGTTGTATTCTTAGCAAAGGAATTAAAGTAGAAGATCTTCCCACATTTGATATTGAATATTTGTTCCTTAATATTCGTGGTAAATCTGTTGGAGAAGATTTGGATGTAAATATTATCTGTCCTGATGATAATAAGACTCAGGTTCCAGTAACAATTGCTCTAGATGAAATAGAAGTTCAAAAGGATGATAACCATACTAATAAAATCAAATTAGATGATTCTATTATGATGGAAATGAGGTATCCATCACTTGATCAATTTATTAAAAATAATTTTGATTTTAATGATAAGAATGCAATGGATCAATCATTTGAGTTGATTGCTACTTGTATTGATAAGATTTATACTGAAGATGAGGTATGGGCAGCTGCTGATTGTACTAAGAAAGAAATGAAGGATTTCTTAGAGCAAATGAACTCTAATCAGTTTAAGGAAATTGAGAAGTTCTTTGAGACAATGCCTAAACTTTCTCATAGTATTACTGTTACTAATCCTAAGACAAAAGTGAAGAGTGAGGTTGTATTGGAGGGTTTAGCGTCTTTTTTCGCATAGCCCTACTGCATATGAGTTTGGAAGGTTATTTCAAACTAAATTTTGCCTTGATGCAGTATCATAAATATAGCTTAACAGAGATTGAAAATATGATGCCTTGGGAACGAGACATCTATGTGGCTTTACTTCAAGCACATCTTGAGGAAGAAAAATTAAAGCAACAGCAACAAGCTAATGCCAACTAATAAACCCAATATGATAGATGCTTTGAGGGCAAAACATGATCCTCATTATAAACTATCGGGTAAAGTTGAGGGTCTTGAGAAAGGAGTATCTGATCAAGTTTCTCAAATACATAAAACGATAAGTAAATCCTTTGTAACCCAAAGGAAAACTTTGACGCGCGTTCTTGGGTTAGAGAAAAGAGTTAATCATTTAGAAATACAAGAGGCAGCAGAAGAGCAAGCAAAAGAAAATCTTGATGAGATATTAAGTGATATATATGGTGAAGATGAAGTAGGTGGTACAAAAACAAAAGTAAAACCAAAGACTAAAAAGAAACCAAAGGCGAAAAAATCAAAGATTAGTGCTAGTGCATTTAAGAAAGGAACCTCTCAAGAAAGTCTTGAAGAAAGAGTAGAGAGAATAGCACAGAATAAAGTAGATGAAGCTGCAGCAGAAAAACATAGACAAACAGCAGAATATCAAGAGATGTCTACTGGTGTTGATTCAGAGACTGGAGAAGCATTAAGTCCTGAAGAGAGAAAGAGAAGATTTAAATTAAAAAAGGGAACTATAAGCACTAGTAAGTTTTTTGATAAAGATGAACAAAAAGCTCTTCCTGCAGGGGAGAAAGGTGGTGCAATAATAAAGATTGGTAATAGTGTTGAGTCTATTGTTGAAACTCTAAAAGAAGATCAGAAGCAAGATAAGAAGCATCAAAATTGGATACAAAAGATCTCAGAGAGATTTAAAAGAAGAAAAAAGGAAAATAAATTAGAATTTAGAGTATTTGATGGAATAAAGAAAACAGCAACCAAATTACTTGCACCCATGAAGAATGCATGGAGTGAGTTTTTGGGTTTTATAGGAAAAGTTATTCTTGGTAGAGTTCTTTTCAAGATTTTGGAATGGATGGGTGATAAAGATAATCAGGGAAAGTTGAAGAGTATTATTAAATTCTTTGAGGATTGGTGGCCTGCAATGTTGGCTGGATATTTGTTATTTGGAAATTCCTTGACAAGTATGGTGACAGGAATGTTAATAACAATGGGCAAATGGTTGGCTCCCATGTTATTAGCTATTGGTAAGTTGATGTTAAATCCTTGGGTTCTTGCGGGATTGGGATTGGGAGCTGGAATTTATGCTATTGCTAAAACGATAGGTAAGGAGAAGGAAGGAGAGAATAAAGCAGAATCGACGAATGAATCAACAGATGTTTTTGTAGATGAGGGAATGGATGAAGTAGATGTAGAAGCAACAGGTGATGAAGTAGGTGATCAAGAAGTTCAAAAAATGAATAAAGGTGGAACAGTTCCTGGACGTGGTAATACTGATACAGTTCCTGCCATGCTAACTCCTGGTGAGTTTGTGATGTCTAAAGGAGCAGTTCAGAAGTATGGTCTGAATACTATGGAGTCTATGAATGCTGCTGCTGGTGGAACCAATAAACCAACTCTTATGAGGCAATATGAGGAAGGTGGTGAGGCAACTTCTATGAGCACAGAAGATTTGGTAGCAGCAGCTGGACCTTCACTGCAGATGTTTATGGAACAAAATAATGCAGCTATTGATAGTGATCCTGATGCAATTTATGGTGAGCATATGAGAATGGAATTAGATAGAGATGGGAAGATGATAAACTTTGGTAAGACGATTGCTAATATGAGTGAGTGGGCTTTTAATACTGGAGTTGAACAACTACAGAATAATGAGGCAATTGATCCAGATGTTAAGGAAGCACTTCTTAAGAAGATGATGTTTATTAGAAGGGGAACCTTAGAAAATCCTAATTTCAAAGCAGATTTAGCATTTGATATTAATAAAGATATTCCAGGCACAGCAGCACATAGATTATTTTTAAGAGCGCAAGCAGATACTACTAGTCCAGCAGCAATGGCAGGAATATCTGCTCGTGATAGAGCACTACTTATGAATAGAAGGAAAATGTCTGGTGGTGGTTTAGTTCAAGGATTCCAAGGTGGAGGTGGTGTAGGTAGTATTAAATTTACTGGAGAGCAACTTAGAAATACTTTGAGTGGATCTCCAAAAAACGTAGCAAATATTACACCTAGAAAGAGTGCCACTGTTATAACACCATCAGAGAAAAAGAAAAATGTTATTGTTGCATATGAGGAAGAAAAACAGAAGATGGTAAATGATTCAAATACAAAGCAATCAAGTCAGGAAATACCTCAGTTTGATGTAACTTTGGGAAGGTCTGCTCCTAAAATTAAATTATTGGGGATTAGTGTATAATGGCAGTAGTAGATAAAAATAAGCTTTTAGGAAAGTCTGAGAAGGGAGGAGATCTTATGGTGCGTCCTACTACTTCTTTAGTAGGATCTCCTGGTGGAAAAATAACTAAAACTTCTGATGAGAAGGATGTTGTTTATACAATTCAAACGAAATTAATAAGTGTTGATAAACTTTTAAAGGGAACGTTGGCTTCTGAGAAAGCTCAAAATAAGAAAGAGAAGAAACAAAAAGAAGATGAGGTAAGAGCAGAACAAGAAGCAGATAAAGAAAAACCAGATGATAAAAAACAGGAGAAAGAAACTCCTAAATCATTAATTCCTAAGATGAGTTTCTTAGATGGAATTAAGAAATTCTTGGGTGATGTCCTTATGGGATGGCTTGTTTTTAGATTAATTGAGTTTTTACCTAAAATTGTTTCTTTTCTTAAACCAGCTGCTGCGTTTGTTGATTTTCTTATCAACTTTGGTGGAAAACTTCTTGATGGGTTAGTAACTTTTGTTGATTGGGGTTATAAAGTAGTTAAGGGAACTGAAGAATGGATTGGTGATGTTTTTGGTGAGGGTGCTGCTGAAAAATTTAAGAATTTTTCTGAAACTTTTACTAAGTTTTTAAATCTGGCTTTGATTGCTGCGATGATCGGAGCGAAAGGTGGAATGCTTGGGTTGGGAGGACCAGGAAAAAGGGGTATTGTTAATACAGCAAAAAGAGTAGGTAAGAGAGTAAGTAGATTTTTTGATCCCAAACGTGCTGCAAAATTAAAAAGATTAAAAAATATTAAAAAAATTAGAGCAGATAAATTGCTCAGGGTAAAGAAATTTAAAAGACTGAAGAAATTTGCTAAAGCCAAAAAATTAGTAGGGAAGGGTATTAATCTTGGTAAAAACATAGTTAAATCTCCTGTTGTTAAAAATATAGTTAAAAAAGCAACCCCTGTAATAAAAACAGCAACAAAAACAGCGACCAAAGTAGCACAGACTGCAACAAAGGGAGTAAAAACTGCAGTAAAAACAGCAAAAACAGCAGCAAAGACTGGATTAAAGACGGGGTTAAAAGGATTAAAGTCTCTTCAGAAAATCGTTAGTCCTATTGTAAAGAAAATTCCATTTATTGGTGCTTTATTAGATTTTGCTTTAAATTATTTTGTATTTAAAGAACCATTAGGAAAATCTGCATTCATGGCAATTGGTGCTGGTGTGGGTGCTTGGCTTGGTGGAATATTAGGAACTTTAATCCCTGTCCCATTTGTTGGAACTGCTATTGGTACTTTTGTAGGTGGTGCTGGTGGTGATATGTTAGCTGGTGCTCTTTATGATGCTATTTTTAAAGATAAGAAACCCAAAGAAAGTGATAAAAAGGAAGAGAAAGAGAAAGGTGATACTCCTACATCTAAAGAAAAAGAATTATTTAAATTAGAACAAAGAAAACTGGAGATTATAGATGGAACTAATTGGTCTAGTACAAAGGAAATGGAGAATGATCCTGAGTATATTGCAATAGAAAAGGAGATTGCAGATTTTCATGCTGGAAAATATAATGTTAAAGGTAATGCTGAAAACATTATTCCATTAGATGTAAATTCTGTTTCTAAGAAAGCATCTAATGTTTCTTCAAGTGCATCTTATGAAGAGGGTGCAGAAGAAACTATTGTTATTAAATCTGGATCTGAAGGAGATGATACTGTAGAAACTGAAACTCAAGGATCAGCAGAACCTATTTTGGTCGGTACAGGAGGTGGTGGAGGAGATGATGAGGTTAGTGATGCTTTATATAAAAGTGGTTAAATATAACTAGGAGGAAATAACTTATGGCAGGAGCAGTAACAGCATCAAAAAGAAAAGCAACTCAAGCAAGAGCAGCAGCACCATCTCTTCTTCAAAGAGTGGACGTTATTTCTACAGAAAATAAATCTTCTAGTGTAAGTTTAGTAAATGGAACTGTTCGTTTATTATATTGGGAGAGTATTTTAGCAGATACAGTATCAGCATCTATTGTGTTTACTGATGCTGGTAATACTATGACAGCAAATAAGCAAACAAAAAGAGGAACTAGAAAATCAAAAAAGAAAGTTAGTGCTGTTGAAGGTCTTCCTATTCTTGGAGGTGAAACAGTTAATTTAAAATTTACTGATAATAAAGGAAATACCTTAGATTTTAATGATAAGAATGGTTCTTTAATTCTTAATGATAGACCCACAATTCCTACAGATTCACAAACAAGTAGTAAATCTTATGAATTAATTTTAGGGTCTCCAGAATATATTAATAATGAGAAGGAAAGAGTGAGATATTGTTCTGCTGAAACATTATCTGAACAAGTTAAAAATATACTTGAAAAAGTTTTAAAAACTAAGAAAAAATTAGATATTGAAGATACTAAAAATTCAATGAATTATATTGGTAAAAATAGAAAACCATTTTATGTAATTAATGATTTATCTAAAAAATCAGTATCAGCAGGAAGTCAAGAAGTTGGTTTTAGTGCAGGATATCTTTTCTGGGAAACTTCAAAAGGATATCATTTTAAATCAATTGATACGATATTAACAGGTGAACAAAAGAAAAAAATTATCTATAATGAAAGTGCGGATAATAAAATTCCAAAGGGGTATGATATAAAAGCTCTTACCTTAGAGACGAGTAATCGTGTAAATGTTCAGAAAAAATATCAAATAGGAGCATATTGCACTCGAAGTGTTGCAATCAATCCTTATGATACCGAGTATACACCTTCTATTAAGAATGCTTTTGATCCTAAAGTGCAGGAGAAGTTAAACCTTGGTGGAGGATATTTACCACCTGAGAATAATGTGTTTACCAAGGAAGGGGCGGATGTTCAATTTTCTAGAACAACATTTTTCTTTACTACAACAGGACAACAACATATGGGTGAGAGTGAAGAACAAATTGAAAAGTCAAAGGAAGAAAACTTTAAGAAGTCTGAGGTTGTAAATCAATCTATTATGCGTTATAATCAATTATTCGCATCCCAAATAACCATTACCATACCTGGTGATTTTTCCTTACATGCAGGAGATTGTGTCTGGATGGACATTCCTGAAGTAAGTGAAAGTGAAAACAAAGCTTGTGGTGATGATGTAAATAAAGTGGATGGGGGTCTATATACTATAGCAGATTTGTGTCACTACATTACTGCTAAACAGACCTATACCAAATTGAATTTGATTAGAGATTCTTTTGGTAGAGTAAAAAAAAGTCAAAATGATCAAGCATCTAAAGTTATGGATGCTAATTTCTTACCAAACATTAAATAGAAGGAATTTAAACTATGACAACTAACACTCCAAAGCACGATTTAGATCATGAAGTGTATATTGATCCCAAGGATCATAAGGAGCATATTAATCATGGTATGATTGAATATACTGAGGCAGACCTAGAGATGCACAATGATGCATTCCATGCCCACTCAGAGGATGAAGTTAATAAGAATGATGGTAAGATTAATGATTGGCACACAAGGCACGAGGACAAGCATTTAGAAGTTTATTGTGATAATCACCCAGATTCTCTGGAATGTAGAGTATACGACGATTAAGTATGTCAGTAGAAGGAGGAGGATTATTTAATCAACAGTTTATAGGGCAAGGATTCAATTGGTGGATTGGTCAGGTTGCCGATGATTCTTATTGGCGAGATAATATTAGTTCTGCAAAATTAACGGATAAGCAAAGTGTTCCTGGTTGGGGATATAGGTATAAGGTAAGGATTTTTGGACTTCATGATGCTGGTGAAGGTGGAATAGAATCTAAGGATTTGCCTTGGGCAAATATAATGTATGGTGTCACTGATGGTGCTTATACTGGTAATGCTGGAACTACTCCTCAGATTCAGCAAGGTAATATGGTTTTTGGATTCTTCTTAGATGGTCCAGAACAAGATCAACCCATCATTATGGGGGTGATGGCAAATAATGCTCAGACAGAGTTAGCAACTGAGATAGGAACAGATAGAGTTAGTAATACTAAACCAGGAAAGTTAGCAACAAGTGCTTATGCAGAAGGTGCTAAGCCTTTTGAAGGAAAATCTGCTAAAAAACAAAGTGATAAAGATAAAGTAATTGATAAACCAAAAGATCCTGCACTTGCAAAAGAACTTGCTCCTAATCTTACTGGTAAAACAAATATATTTGGATTGGATCCAAGTAAAGCTATATCTGCTTTTCAACAGGTAGATATTAATAGTGCAAAGGCAGAAATAGAACTTATTAAACAAGGGAATCCTGATTTTTCTCAGTCAGAGCAGTTAAAATTAATTAAATCTAGAATTGCTGCAGGAATGGCAGCAAGAAAGAAAGAAGCAGATTCTCCTAGATCAAAAGTACATTCTGGAGCAACGATTGAATCTGAAGTAATTCATCTTCAAAGTGCTGCTGATATTAAATTAGATGAGCTTTGTGAGAAAAAGATGGTGATGTTAAAACCAACTAGTATTGTTGAGTCTTGTAATAAGGCAATGCAAACTGATATGGATAACATGACTCAAAATATTGATAAGGCGATGAATGCATTAGCAAGTTATACTGATGCTGTTTCTATTACTCAGGGTGTTAAGGATTTAAAGAAAGTTATTAGTGATTCTTCTAAAACTCAAGCAAAATATATGAAAGTTGTGATGGATAAGGTAAAGCAATATACAGAGAAAAAATTAAATAAAGAAATGACGAAAGCAGTTTCTGCACTACCATCATGTAAGAGATTTGAATTTCTTGATTTAAAGGATCTTATGACTCAGGATATGCTGTCCAATTTTAATAAGATGTCTGGTGGTATGGAGGGAATGATGGAGGGTGTATTGAATAATATGTTAAAAATAGATGATCAAGAAGATGGAACTCCTGGATTGATAACTAAAGCATTGAATGCTGCTGCTAATAGTATTGCAACTGGTAATGAAAAACCAAAGGCAGTTCCTAGAGTTCCCATTTGTGCTTCTGAGGATGCCATAGCAGCATGTATAGCTGCTAATAAAGATAATATAAATGAACTTAATCAAAATATAATTGATAGTATGGATGGATTTATAGGTGATATGATGAAAGAATTGGCTGGGGCAGGAGGAGATGTTGGAGGTATTACAAATATGCTTTCTAAGTTGGGTAATATTAAAGGAAATATGACATCAGCATTGAATTTTATGGATGGTGGTCAGGATGTTTTTCCTTTTGAAGTTCCACCCAATGAGGCTGTATCTGATTATTATACTTTCTGTGGTGGTGGAGCAGGGCAAAAGCAAACAAGTTTACCAAGTAATGCTGCAATTAGTAAAGCAATTAAGAAGGTTGGTAGAGTATTGCCAACACCTAAAGATTTAGATTCTTTTGCTGAACCATTAAAGAATACTTTGGATGTTGTTCTTACAGATAGTCCGATACAGGAAGTTGGAGATGTATTGGATTTGATCGGATAAATAACTGTTATAGAGAACTAACATATGTCATTCGATCTCTTTGGTCCAGAAACTAAATGTGATATAAAGGTTGGATATATTTCAACTGATAGAGGTCTTGTAGAGAATATTGGTCTTTACGAGGCAAATCAGCACGCCAAGTTGAATCCAGGAACTCAATTTATTTTCAGGAATAGGGATAAGGTACAATATCTTAATATTAATGAGGTTAATAATATAAAGAATCTACCTGATTTTGGTTTGCTTCCGAGCAAGATGTCTGCGAGTGATAGTTGTAGTGGTATTGTTGGATTAAATTTAGAAGGTGATTCATCTAAGAGTGTTGATGAGGCATTTGATCATGATATTCCTTATACTGGAGGAAGTACTCAGTTACCAAATGTTAAACCAGAACCTGATAAGACAAGGGTTGATTTTTATGGTGGTGGTGGAGTAGGAGTTCAAGCAGCTCCAATTATAGGTATTGATGGTTCTATATTGGCAGTTCAGGTTATTCATGGAGGTTATGGGTACAAGTATCCTCCTATTGTTGACATAAATGATGATACAGGACAGGGAGCAGGTGTTGTTGCTCAAGCAATTATTAAAACAAGAACCTCTGATGAAGATGTTTTTGTTGAGGAGTATGATGCAGAAGAAGATTATGAAGAATATGATTTAGAAACTTGTGCTCCAGAACTTGAAAAGGTTGGTTATGGTCAAAGATGGGGTCCAGATGGTAAAGATTTAGGTAAGTGGGATCCTTCTGTTTATTTTAATAAGTCAAAAGATCCTATTCGTTATGAAATAGAAAGATATCAGCAGTTTCTTGCAACTTTAAAAGAAGGGACTATTGTTGAAAATGGTAGAATTAAAAGTTGGTGGACAAGTAGACAAAAACCACCATTAAGAATAACTTCTGGTGATAAAGTTACAAGAGAAAAATTTGATGTAAAGCATCATGCATGGGGTGGACTAGCATCACAATCTTCTAATAATAACAATAAATCTTCATCAACATTTGGTATTTCTACTGAACTTATAGAATCTTCTTTCCGTGTCTACACATCAGGTGGGCAGAGAAGGGGACTAAAGTTTATATTTAAATCAATTTCTGGAAATCATAGTTTTGAAATAAGAGCAGATGATTATAAGGATAATGCATCAGCAGAAGAAATAAAAATTAAAGTTAGAAAAAATACAAAATATAGAGTAACAACTACTAGTAAGAAAGGAATACGAGATCAGGGACTTTTAAAGAAAGGAGTTTTTGGTAGTGGAGGAGATATTGCTCAACGTACTGGTACAAGTAATGCTATTTTTTCTGATATTGGCAAGACTGCTCCTGATGACGATGATTTGCAAGTAGAATCTAAATTAGGAACATTTTCTATTGATAATAATATTATAACTTATGAATTAAAGGATTCTGCTGCTTTTAATGCAGAGAAGGATTCAAAATACTTCACGGGTCTCAAAGAGAAGAAGGATATTAAAGATTCTTTTATGAATCAATATGCAATATCTCCTGTTGCTCCATCAAATGTTCCTGGTTCTGATAAGGCAGGAAAAAATTATATTTTTGAGTGGGAGGAGGAAATCCCTTGGGATGGTGATTATATTTTTAATGTTCAAGCTGATAATGAGGCACATTTATATGTTGATAATGATGAAGTGGGTGAAAAGATTTTGTTGGGAAGAGGTGGTGCAGCAGGAGATGTATTATCTCCTCCTACAAAAATTAAAAAATTCCTAAGTGCAGGAATGCGTAAGATTACAGTTAATCTTTTGAATCACCAAATCAGGGAGATGAAGCAGATT
>VTLG01002016.1_pt1 | contig 13098 bp, 15 predicted proteins | sample 4694571 | NCBI WGS metagenome assembly VTLG01 (sample SAMN12604809, study PRJNA352737) | marine metagenome | biome: ENVO:00000447; feature: ENVO:00000209|ENVO:00000569|ENVO:01000036; material: ENVO:00002151; isolation source: viral sequences binned using virsorter ... | reverse complement strand
ATGGAGGTAGTGCTTCAGCTGAAAATAGAATAGTTCCTTGTGATGCTGGAGCTACTAGTCCTAAAGTTTTTAAATTCTGTTACGATTCAGATGCTGGGTTACTTTATTTTGGTGGAGATTTAGGATGGACGGATAAGGATACTACAGCGGGTAATATAATTACAGCGGATTTTCCAACTACTAGTCAATACTTGTTTAATGGTTTGAATGCTTATACAGTCACGCCCTGTTATACTGCTTATCAAGCTGCACAGTTTACAGACTGTATGCAGAACTTTGGTCAAGATGCTTCGTTTGGTGGTAATGTTCAAGGCACACCAGCATATGCAACTGATGGAAATGGGTATGGGGAATTTTATTACGAACCGCCAGCTGGTTATAATGCGCTCTGTACTGCCAATTTACCGGCCCCAAGTATTACTTTGCCTGGTGAACATTTCAACTCAATCCTATATACAGGTGATGGTGGAACATCTCAAGCTGAAACTGGTGTAGGGTTCCAACCAGATTTGGTATGGGGCAAAGCTTTTGTTGACAACAAACCGCCATGGATGTTTGATTCTGTTAGAGGAGTACAAAAACTTATAGAGAGTAGTAGTAATGGGGCACAAACTACTCAAACAGATATGTTGAATGCTTTTGATTCTGATGGATTTACTCACGGTAATCAAAGTGCAATAGGTGCTAATGGTTCAAACTATATTGCATGGAACTGGAAAGCAGGAGGCACAGCAGTCTCCAACACTGACGGTTCCATTACCAGTTCGGTTAGTGCAAATACTACAGCTGGATTTTCAGTAGTTACTTACACAGGTAATGAAACTATAGGAGCAACAGTTGGCCACGGTTTGAGCATGGCTCCAGAGTACATAATTATTAAGAATACAGGTGAAACCCAAAATTGGAAAGTAGGTTCTGATTTCCTGACGCTCCCGACAGGTGATCCTTGGGCCGCTAACAAATTTTTAGAGTTAAATGATGGAGATGCTATAAACAATGATAATGGTATATGGCGTACGGCACCTACTGCATCTGTATTTTACTTAGCGGATGGTATTTCTGTAAACCACAGTTCTTCTACTATGGTAGCCTACTGCTTCCATTCCGTAGAAGGCTACAGCAAGGTAGGTGGTTATAAAGGAAATGGGAATGCCGATGGAGTATTTGTCTACACTGGGTTCGAGCCTAAGTTTGTGATGTGTAAGAAAACAAATAGTACTGGTGGTTGGGCTATGTTGGATAGAGTAAGATATCCTAATAATGTTGTTAGAAATAAATTGTGGGCTAACCTTAATGATGGTGTTGTTACAGCAGAAGATATTGCTGATTTTGACTCTAATGGTATTAAATGGAGAATTGGAGACAGTAGTTTTAATGGTAGTAGTGATAGTTATGTATTTATTGCCTTTGCAGAAAGTCCGTTTAAGACCACCAACGCTGTATAGAACGTATAAATAGTAGAGACAATTACCAACATGGTACAACATAGGAGAATAAAAAATGTGGTACGTTGACGGAGTAGGTTTAGTCAAGACACCTAGAGGCTTGACAATAGATGGGATACAACATCCCCGAAATATTTTCACACAATGGACGAAAGCCGAACTGGCTGCCATTGGTATTAAACCAGCAAGTATTACTGCTGTAGACACACGATATAAAAACACAGGTGAACTTACGTGGAATACATCAGGTGCAGAAGCAGTCGGCACATATGCAACAACAGATGTTCCTGTTGCAGACTTAAAAGCAAATATGATCGAATCGGTTAATTCTCTTGCTGCATCTAAACTAGTTGGTTCTGATTGGATGCATCTCCGAGAAGGTGATGGTGGAACTGCAATGCCCGCTGATTGGAAAACATATCGCACAGCAGTCCGAACAACTGCCAATGCAAAAGAAACAGAGATTGCTGCTCTTGCAGATGTTGATGCTGTCAAGGCATACGAAGCACATCCTGTAACATACACACGCAAGACATATGACGAGGCTTCAGAAACATGGAAGGCGCCTAATGTCACAACAGACACAACGGTAGATAAAGTAACCTGGACAGAGTTAGGTGGTCATGCAGATTCTTGGCCGACTGCACCTGACCATACTGCCGACCCAAGTTTTGTCAGTGTTGCTAATACCTAATAAATATTAAAAGAGAATTAAAGAATGTCTGACAGTTATATAGGAAAAGCACCACAATACGGATTCTTTGAGAAACAGAGAATCACTACGGCCAATGGTGTGCTAACCGCATTTAATTTATCCTTTACTTGTGCTGACTCAAATCAACTATTAGTATCTGTCGGCGGTGTTATTCAGGAGCCTGGTATTGCTTACACAGTTCTATCTGGTTCACCACAACAGATATCTTTTACAGAAGCGCCTGCAAATGGTATAGAAATTTTTATCATATTCTTAGGCAAACAGACTACAGGGCCCACCTTTAGTTCTGGGATGCTTACTGATAAAACTGCATTAGGAACTCAACCATCAGCAGCTGATACCTTTTTAGTTTATGACGATTCAGCTTCAACTCTAAAAAAAGTTACATATGCTAATTTAGAATCTGATACTGCTGAGATGCCTGCTAATTCTGTTAAGGTAAGAGATGCAAATAGTACAGGGGCCCCATCTAATAAGACAGTTGCAGATACACAGTTATTGATTGGTGATGGCACAGGGTTTACTGCTGCCGCACTATCTGGTGATGTTACAATGGCAAATACTGGTGCAGTTACATTAGCTAATACAGCCGTAACAGCTGCTTCTTATACGGCAGCAGATATTACTGTAGACTCTAAAGGAAGAATAACTTCCGCATCCAGTAGTATTGTTGTTGCTAAAACATCTGCAACTGGTTCAGGAATTCTTCCAGCTGGTACTACAGCTCAACGTGACGGTTCTCCGTCTGCTGGTTATTTACGATTCAATTCAGATACTCCTGGTTTTGAGGGATGGGATGGAACTGAATGGGGTAGTATCGGTGGTGGAATAAAATGGTCCGCAAAAAGTGCGAATTTTAATGCTGTCAAAGGTAATGGTTATTTAATAGTTACAGCTGCGGCTGTTACTGCAACTTTACCAGCTTCTCCTGCTTTGGGAGATGAGGTGCGAATTATAGATGCAACAGGGCAAGCTGCAACTAATAATATTACTGTTAATAGAAATGGTAAACCAATACAAGGGAGTGCAGCTAATTTAACTATTGCAACCAACCGTGCCGCTATAGGATTAGTTTATTATGATGCCACACAAGGTTGGTTACTGATAGAGAACTAATATGGCTACGCTCAAATCTATAAAAAATAAATATCTACAACATTCTGATGGTGATGCATTGGGTGTTACTTCAAATACGGAAAATATTGCTGCATTAAGTTTCAAACTTTCTACTGCGGATAGTTTAAGTAAATATAATTTAGTAGATGGATTTTCTGACGATTATAATGATGAATCGGGTGTAGATGCTTCTGCTTCTACTAATGAAGTAAGAGCTGCTAATAATTATATGTCAGGTGGTGTAGCTCAGTCTACTACTTTTAGTGCTACTGGAGCAGACCAAGCATATACTGTACCATCTGGTATCACTTCTATTGAAATAAAAGCGTGGGGTTCTGCTGGCGGGCACGATAATAGTACACCTACAAATGTTACACTATATGGCGGTTATTCTAAAGGTACAATATCTACATCAGGTGGAACTGTTTATCGTGTTGTTGTTGGTAATAACGATTATTACACTGGTAGTGGCGACGATTCTATGAGTTATGGTGGTGGTGGTAGACAGGGTGGTAGTGCGCCTGCATATGGTGGTGGTCTTTCGGGTGTATTTACAGGTTCAGGAACTATAGATTTTACTTCATCGACAGATAGAGGGACTGCTGTAGTTGTAGCTGGTGGTGGTGGTTCAGATACGCACAATCATACTCACGGCTCTTTTAATCCTTCTAATGATGCCGGTGGTGCCGGTGGTGGTACAACAGGTGAAGATGGTAAATTTACTTCTGGTTATGTAACTGCGGCACAGGGTGGTACACAAAGTGGTCCTGGTAACGGCGGTGGTGGTAGTGGTAGTCCAAGTAATCCAGGTAATCAAATGAGAGGTGGTAAAGGAACTCATGCATGGTATTCTGGTCCTGCAAGAGGCGGTGGTGGTGGCGGCGGTTACTATGGTGGAGGTGGTGGTTCATCTTATTCTAGTATTGCTGGCGCTGGTGCTGGTGGTTCTGGATATAATGCGCCTGGTGTATCAGGTGGGGGAACATGGCCTGAAGGTTCTGATCCAGCGAGATGGTCAACAGGTCCTGGTAACGCCACAGATGCTGGTGCATGGACTGATCCTGATAGACCTACTGGCGCAGGACAAAATCCGAACGGCGGTGGTTCTAGTGGTCATGGTGCTGTTGTTATCAAATATGAATTATATAATGACATGACTCTAATTTCAGAGCCTTATCCAGCTAATGCGGCTCCAACAACCGCAAGAATAATGATGGATGAATGGGCTAACGTAGGACTTGAAACATTAAATACAGATATAAAAGCCTATGCATCACGGGATAACGGAACAACATATACTCAAGCAACATTGGTAAATCAAGGGTATTTAGAAAATCAAGGTGGTATAAAGAATAATACAAAATTGTTATTGCATATGGATGGTGATAACAATGGAACATCTTTCATTGATTCATGTAGTGAAGGTGGTAGTTCTGCATCTGTATGGATTGCAAATGGCGATGCAAAGACATCTACCACTCAAAAGAAATTTGGTACGACTGCTGGATATTTTGATGGCACAGGAGACTATATTACTACGGGAGCAAATGTAAATTGGAATTTTGGCTCTGATGATTTTACTATAGATTTTTGGATGTATCCTATCGCTAATGGTGCTAGAATATTCGGTGATTTAAACTCTGGTGGTTCTCAAAGTTCTTTTGAGTTTATAACCAGTGGTGCTGGTAATATACAATTTAGTGGTAGTGCCCCAGCCGGTTTGGCGGCAACAGCAGGAGTTGCTGCTCTTAATACATGGAGTCATATTGCTCTGGTTAGAAATGGAAATAGTTGGACTTTATATAAAGACGGGATTGGTGGTACTACGGCAACTTTCAGTGGGTCGATGAACGCCAATCAACAAACATCTATAGGTAGAAGTGGAGAATACAATGCCATGTTGTATAATGGTTATATAGATGAAGTTAGAATTACCAAAGGGTTGGCTCTCTGGACTTCTAATTTTGGAGATGCATTGCCCTTTAGTCCTTATGCAGTAGGAAGGCGTTTACTTACAGGATCGTGTGATATTTCTGGACAACCAGCAGGTACACAAATGAGATATAAAATAGAAACATTGAACCAATCTATTACTAAGGTCTCTAGAATTTATGGCACATCAATGGCATGGGCGTAAAGTGAATGGGAAATCTCACAGATATCAATTATGGGGTTGGTAAATATTTAACTGATTCTGATGCCACTGGCATTCCCGATATAGCAGTTAATCGTCAAAATTTAAACAATTTAAATTTTAAAATTGCCACTAATAACGCCTATAAACTTTTTAATTTTAATGATGGTGTGATTGATGCATACCAAAGTCAAGATGGTGTAGATACAGCCACTTCAACTAATGAAGTTTGGAACTCTACTAGTACATCATATTCTCCCAGCGGTGGAAATACTAATATGACTTTAGTATCAAATATTCAAAAAGCAGTTGCGGCACCTTCTTATGGTCGTCTAATGCTATATGAAGAAGATATGGATTCTATTACGGTTAATACAGATATCAAAGGTTATGTATCTCGGGACGATGGAACTACATGGACTCAGATTACATTAGCTGATGATGGTTATTTATTTTCGGATAGAGGAATAGATAATTATACTAAACTGTTGTTACATTGTGATGGTGCTGCTAATGGAACTTCATTTCCAGATTCTTCTCTTACACCGAAAACAGTCACAAGAAATTCAGATGCAACAACATATACTCTTTTAAGAAAATTTCTAACTGGAGCTCAACCTGCATCTGGCTATTTTACAGGTAGTGGTACTTATCCTACAGGAAATTTAACTGTGCCTAATGATTCAGATTTTGATTTTACTGGAGATTTTACAATTGATTTTTGGTTAAGACTTCCAGATGGTGCTGCGACAGATAAAAATCAAAAGATCGTTGGGTGCTCTTTATATTCTAGTGGTTGGGCAGGATGGCATATCAAAAAAGATAATGCTAGTTTGCGATTGAATTGGGAAGGTAGTAGTTTTAATACTCAATTTAGTAGTGATGTGCCTATAGAAACTTGGACTCATGTTGCGGTGGTTCGGAGTGGTACAACCACTAAAGGTTATTTAAATGGTGTAGAAAAATTCTCATTATCACAATCTGGCACTGTTACTTCTGGAAGTTATGATTTTGCTGTTGGGGCTAGTCATAATGATGCTAACTGGGAGTATCCAAAAATGAATATAGATGAGATTCGTATTTCAAACGGAATTGCTCGTTGGACTTCAGCCTTTACACCACCGGCCGCACCTTATAAAGGTCAGGATAGAATGCTCTCCGGTTCAGTAGATATTTCTGGTCAACCATCAGGTACATACATGAAGTATAAAATAGAAACACTTAACAACAAGAATTTAAAATTGCACGGAGCATCTTTACTTTGGGCGTAATAAATATTATAAATAGTTAAACAAAAGAGAACACTACACTATGGCACTAGAAAGAATAATTCCAGAACCAACCAATTACAAAGAGAAAAGGGTATTAGAGTATCCTTCTATTGGTGATGTTATTGATGCACTGGTCAAAAAAGAAGGTGGTGACTCTACAGAATGGGATGCTATCGTAACAGCACGAGCAGCTGTAAAAACCAAACATCCAAAAGAATAAGAGAATAGGATTATGCCACTAACAAAATTAGATGTAAAAGGAATTAAAGACGGCACAGACGGACAACTGATTACTTGGGATACCAATGCAGTTGCTGATACTGTTGCAACTGGTGGGGCGACTCAAGTTCTCACATCTCAAGGTGCAGGCGCTAAACCAGCCTTTCAAGATGTTGTAGATAACGCTGCTGCTATGGCATTGGCACTTGGAGGATAATAGACAATGGCAAATGCATTTACAAACAAAGGTGTTGCTATAGCGGCCGTACATGGCGCTACACCTACAGACATATATCAAGTACCTTCAACTGTTAATTCTTCAGTGGTACATTCAATATATGTTGCTAACGTAGATGGTACAAATGCGGCAACAGTTAATATTGAAGTATCAACGGACGGTGCAGGAACGTCTGGCGCAAGCTTTTTTCATGTTGCCAAGACAGTGCAAGTCCCTGCTGATTCATCTCTCATACTAGACAAACCTATTAACTTGCGTAATGCGAGTTTGGGAACTGCTGGTGATAAGATGAGAGCAACATCATCAGCCGCTGGGGATCTAGAATGTTTTATTAGTATATTGGAGATTACTAACTAATGTCTTATATCGGTCAAGCTGAACTAAAGAATAGTGAACTGAAAAGATTTTCGGTAACTAGTTCTACATCAGCAACTCATACACTATCATGGACTGCTCCTAATGAGCAAAGTCTGTTTATTAATATTAATGGTGTTATGCAGCAAGACAATGCTTATAGTATTGCTGGAAGTCCTACTGTTGTCACACTAACATCTGCTCTAGTAGCAACTGATAGAATGGAAGTAATTGGTGTTCTTGATATTGGTACAGGAAGCTTAACTATTGGTGAGAATACTGTAGGTTTAGCTCAGTTGGCAACAGGTGGAACTCCTGCGGCCGGTAAATATCTAGATGGTGTAATGAATTGGACCGAGGTAAGTAGTGTTCCAGATTTAACTACAGAGGGTGACCTCTACAAAAACTATACAACATTTGCAACCAATATAACGATTCCAGTTGATGCAGATTCTAACCAAGGCCTGATTGGTCCCGTGACTTTCACTGGGGATGTGACCATTGCTGGCGATTTAACAATATGGTAGGGGAAACATAACCATGGCAAGTACAATTTTAGTAAACACGATAAACACCCAGTCAGGTAGTACGATTACAATTCCAGCTGGGAAGACTCTGGCAGTAACAGATGCTGGGGCTTTAACAATTGGTGGGACTGCGATTACTACCGGGTCTACCAATATACAAAGAAAGACTGCTGACTATACAATTGTCAGTGGTGACATAACCGCAAAGTCTCATTTAGTCATTACTGCTAATGCTTCGGCCGCAACAAGAACTATTACACTACCGGCAAACGGTACTACTGGTTTAGCCACTTGTATGATTAGTATTATGGCAGATGCAAGTGCGACATCAACTTATAAATTACAAGTTATTGATGCAAGCTCAACAGAAATATGGACAGGATACGAAAAGAGTGATTTTGTAACTCTTATAGAAACGAACAATGCATGGGTAGTTTTAGATCATAAAGAAACACTATTTGAACATCGTTATCTTACTGCCAGTCAGAATGTAGGAGCTACAGGTTTTGATAAGATGAATGCTTCAACTAGTATTACGTCAATAGGAAATATGTGGGATACAACTAATACTCGTTTAGTTGTTCCGTTTAAATGTTTCCTAGATGTTTGGTTAAACATTTCTACATCCCGTTCTAATGAACCAAGTGCAACTTCTGGATTAAAGCTAGGTGCTATTGGTTCTCTGGTAACTATGTTTGAAACTACTGCTACTAATAGTGATGGTCGAGTAAGTGGTCCTACACCTTATAACAATCGCCACGTTGTAGATACGGCTGGTCATGTTGCTGAACCTTGGCTTAAAAATGTAGATTCCGACCAAACAGTAACTTGGTATCATGGCCAATCACAAACTCAATTTGCAATGTCGGTAACAAGGCGATATTAAAAAATGGCTATATACCACTGTCCCCCAGGCGTTGATCCAATGGATTTCGGTAGAGGTTTATTTGCTATTAATAGGGAAGCTTTTCCTCAAGTTGAAAATGATGGCGCAGGCAATATCACTGTTGATTGGGATGATAATATTGCTGCTTTTCCAACGGCTGATGAAATTAACGAAGGGGTAAATAAATCTAATTGGAAAACGGTAAGAGAAGAACGCAATAAGCGTTTAGCCGAAACAGATTTTTATGCCTTGTCTGATGTTACCATGTCTGCGGAGATGGAAACTTATCGTCAAGCTTTAAGAGACATAACAGCGGATGCTAAGACTTATGATTTTACTACTGGTAAACAATCTGGTGGAACTAAAGATAGTACTGATGTAGTATGGCCGACTAAACCATCATAAAGGATTTTAACAAATGGCTAGAACAACTATAAGAAGTGATGATATAACTGATGGTCAGGTAGCAATAGCCGACCTTTCTGCAACAGGAACTGCATCTTCATCAACGGCTTTGTATGGTGATAATACTTGGAAAACTGTAGTAACTTCACCTGTAGGCGGTGGAACGGAAAAGATTTTTTACGAAAATGAACAGTCTGTAGATGTTGATTACACAGTGACCGCCAATAACAATGCGATGAGTGCAGGAATTGTAACAGTCGCTTCAGGCGTCACGGTTACTTTGTCTGGCTCAAGCGTCTGGACTATCGTGTGACAACTATAAATGTTAATACAATTGAATCATCAACAAGCACACTAACTATCGGAGAGTCCGGTAATAGTGTAGTTGCAGCAGATTCCGTTAATGTAAATCTCGTTAAAGATGCCTCTGGCGCTACAATGTGGCAGAGTAATGGCTCTGGAGTTTTAAGTAACGTAAATTCTAAATTTGGTGATTCAATTGTATTGCTTTCTACTCAGACTGCATCATCTAGCGCAAGCATTAATTTTACTTCTGGTATTGATTCAACCTATAAAGAATATATCTTTAAGTATATAAACATTCATCCTGCAACGGATGGATCGTCTTTTTCATTCCAATGCAGTAAAGATGCCGGTTCCACTTATAATTTAGTAACTACAAGTTCCACCTATAGAGCATATCATTTTGAAAATGATTCTCAACACAACTTGGCGTATGATAATTCAACAGATCAGGCAGAAGGAACTGGCTATCAGTGGTTAGCAGAAAACTTTGGGTCGGACAATGACCAAAGTGGTTCAGGAACTTTAACTCTTTATAACCCATCTAGCACAACTTTTGCTAAGCACTATATAGGACGATGTTCTAGGGTATCAAGTAATGATAATGCTTATGATTTTTTTGTGGGTGGATACTTTAATGACACTTCAGCAATAAATGCTATTTCCTTCAAAATGTCAGCCGGCAATATAGATGCAGGAACTATAAAGATGTATGGAGTTAAGTAATGAGTAAAGTAGTCACTACAACAGTTTTACCTAGAGATGGTTTTGATACTCTCAACATTGGTGCTACTGGTGATACGGTAGCCATTGCTGGTGATTCTTTAAATACTAATGTACTGCAAGATGCTGGTGGTAATAATATTTTTACTTCCAGTTCAGGCACAGTATCATCAACTGCATTACAAGGTAGTCTACAATTATTAAGTACACAGACACCATCTAATTCTGCTTCAGTTTCTTTTACAAGCGGATTAGATAGTACCTACGATGTTTATATCTTTAAGTTTATAGATATTAACCCAGCTACGGATGCGGCCGATTTAACATTTCAAGTATCTACTGATGGTGGTTCTACTTATGGTGAGTACATTACATCTACATTTTTCTATGCCTATCACTTTGACAGTACTGGGGAGGGTTTGAACTATTGGGCTGCTGGCGATCTTGCCCAATCTACTTCTTATCAAAAGTTGGTGACTTCAACAGCTAATGATGCTGATGCTTCTTGTGTGGGCGAGTTACATTTATTTGCCCCATCAAGTACAACTTATGTGAAGCAGTTTTATTCAACGATGACTAGTATGTTCTCTGGTTCTGGTGCGGTAGGTACTGAAAATGATTATGTTGCTGGCTATGTAAATATTACACCCGCCGTAAACGCTATTAATTTTAAAATGGATTCTGGAAACTTTGATGGTATAATAAAACTCTATGGAATAAGTAAGACATGAGTATCCTAGAAGCTAAAAAAATTGAACCTGCAACAGCGACAACTGTAACTCTAGGAGCTGCAGGAGAAACTGTAGCGATTGCTGCTAGTCAATTAAAAACGAATACAATTAAAGATGCTGGGGGTAATACCATATTTACATCCGATGGTAGTGGAACTTTATCTAGTGTGAATTCTGCATTAGGTTCTACTATGGTTTTTATCTCAAGTCAGACAGCGAGTAATTCTGCAACTGTGGATTTCACCAGTGGGATTGATTCGACCTATAACGAATATGTTTTTTATTTTATAAATGTGCAGCCAGTGACCGATGCTCAAAACTTTATGTTTCAAGTGAACGCAGCCGGTGGGTCAGGTTTTAATGAAACTATAACTTCTACTTCTTTCTATGCTATGCACAAAGAAGATGGTTCATCAGGTTCATTGGCTTATGACAATCAACGAGATCAAGCGAATGGTACATCTTACCAAATACTGTTTGGTGGTGTTGGTAACGGTTCGGATGAATGTGGGGTTGGTGAGTTACATTTGTTTGCCCCATCGTCTACAACTTATGTAAAACACTTTTATTCTACTAGCTCACATTATCATGGTGGTGGTTATAATTTCAGTTATAGACAGCAAGGGTATATAAACACCACATCAGCTATAGATGAGATATCCTTTAAATTTGAGTCTGGAAACATAAACGCAGGAACAATTTATATGTATGGTATAAAATAATGAGTAAAGTATCAGCAGACACATTAAAGTCATTAGCCTCTACCCAAGATTTAACTATCGGGACTACAGGTCAGACAGTTACATTGCCGGGTAATGAGCTCCGTGTAAATACATTCAAGGACAAAGGTGGGAACACTCTTTGGACTTCTGATGGTGCAGGCAATCTTTCAAGTGTCAATAGTGCATTTGAAGGTAATTTAAAATTAATACAAGAACAGACAGCTTCTAATTCCGCTAGTATTTCTTTCACAACAGGAATAGATTCTACCTATGATGTTTATATATTTAAGTTTATTGATATAAATCCAGCTGCTGTTGCACATTTTTCATTTCAAGGTAATGCATCTGGACAAACTGGCTTTAATGAAGTTATAACCAGTGTTTATTATAAGGCCTACCATGATGAAGGTAATAGTGCTTATGCTTTAGCTTTGGATACCGGCCCAGAACAAAATCAAGGAACCGCTTATCAGGCACTCTGTCAAGATACTGGTCACGATGCGGATCAGGCTCTTGTTGGTGAATTATATTTATATGCTCCATCCTCAACAACTTATGCAAAGCATTTTTTAGCAGAGACTCAATATTCACATGGTAGTGATTATTCACAAAATCATTTTATTGGGGGATATTTCAATGTGACTGCAGCCATCACAGAGATATCCTTTAAGTGCAATACAGGTAATTTTGACGGCATAATAAAAATGTACGGATTATCATAATGGCCACGCTTAAGACAAAAACTATAGAACCCTCCACAGGGGCTAATGTAAACTTAGGAAATGCAGGAACAGCTATTTTAGTGAATAGTGATTCCATACAAGCAAATGTTTATAAAGATTCTGGTGGGAATACAATCTTTCAGTCTGATGGTGCAGGAACACTATCTAATGTTAATGCTGCATTGACTGGCGCTGGGCCAAAATTAATTTTATCTCAAACAGCATCTGATAGTGCTAGTATTTCATTTACGAGTGGTATAGATAGTACCTATGACCATTATATGTTTGTGTTTGTAAATATGCGGCCTGTAACGAACAGTCAGCAATTTAAATGGCAAGTAAGTTCGGATGGTGGATCATCTTATGGTATGACTACTACAAGTACTGCTTTTAGGTATTATCATTATGAGGACAATACGGCATCGGGCGGTGGTTATGTTTCTGGTGATGCAGTTACTCAAAGTACCTCTTATATTCCGACACTAGAACAAATTGGTAGTGCTGGAGATCAAAGTGCGTCAGGTATTTTACATTTATACAGTCCTAGTTCTACAACTTATATGAAGAATTTTGCGTGCCACGTTGCT
>VTLG01014266.1_pt1 | contig 13099 bp, 20 predicted proteins | sample 4694571 | NCBI WGS metagenome assembly VTLG01 (sample SAMN12604809, study PRJNA352737) | marine metagenome | biome: ENVO:00000447; feature: ENVO:00000209|ENVO:00000569|ENVO:01000036; material: ENVO:00002151; isolation source: viral sequences binned using virsorter ... | reverse complement strand
TTTTGGTGATTTGGTGATTTCGTTGGTATTGCTTGCTTATTTAAGCGTTTAGAGGTGATTTTAGGTGATTTTAGAGGTGATTTTTTTAACATTTGACATATTGTGACAGGGGCTTTACTGCACTTTTAATGAATAAAAAAAATTTTCCTTTGAAAAATTACTATAGGGATACCAATATGAACTTTTTTGATGTATTTAATAAAATACACAACCCTGATTACTATTATGGCAAAGAAAACAAAGAGAAGAAAAAAGAGAATTATAAACATAAAAGAAAAAGCAATCCCATATTCAAAGTATCGGATTGAATGGTTTGATATCGCCTCTGATTCTGGTTGGGCTAGTGAACACGAATTTGATAAAATGAAATTAGCCACACCTGTAAGTGAGGGTTGGTTGTATGAAAAGAACGAGTGTGTTGTAAAGATATTCTCGTCTTACGATAAAGATGATGAGGGTATCGTATTTGGGGAAAGAACCGTTATTCCTATATCTTGTATTAAGAAGATGAAAAAACTCCATTAATCTTGCCTTATTTCTGCCTTATTGTTCCCTTATAATCCCATACTAATGAAAGGAAAAATAATATGAAACTAGAACTAAAAAAGATAAAATATTGCAAGTGGATGAGTGAAGAAACTCATTGTTATAATGCAGTAGTTTATGTTGATGGTAAAGCCATGATTTCTGTTAGTAATGAAGGTCACGGTGGTGGTAATTCAGAATGGGCAATTAAACCCTTCACACAACAAGATGTAGATAGAGTTAATGCTTGGTGTGAGAAGAATCTACCTAGATGGAAAGGTTTTGATGGTAAAATGTTTCCTACTGACCTTGAAATGTGGTGTGGTGAAGAAATGAATAAATATCTTACAGATAAGTATTTGAAAAAAGATTTCAAAAGAGATTTGAAATCAAAAATACTTTTTGTTGAGAATAAAGGGTTAAGACAAACTACTTTTAAAAAATGTAAGGCATTAACTGATGCACATTTAAAATGGTATAAGTCTAAATATCCCAATAGAGATGCTTTAAACTTTATGCCACAAGACAAGGCATTTAAGATTTATGCACAATATATGAAAGGGGAACGTTTATTTTGATAGTATATAAAATAGAAAGGATAGTATGAGAGATTGGGAAGATTTTAGGTTTTATCTTTTTGTTGGAGTAATTTCAGCCTTGTATCTTTGGTTTTTTGTTTTACCTTCTCTCTAAGTTCTTTGACTTCGACTCCCTCTAAAATGGGGGAGTAGTCGTCTATAACCTTCTTAAGTTCGGCATCTAACTGTTCTTCAGACAAGTCTTCTAACTTGCCTGTTCTTATAATTTTTTGTTCAATGTAAAGTCCTCCTGCCTTACCTCTCATATGTTCTGCGTTGATTGCTGCAGACCAAGCACCTTTTTTTGCTGCATCGTCACGAAGTTTTGCAAGTTCTGCAATATGTCTTTGATAATCTACTGCATATTTTTTCTGAATTTCTTGTCGGAGTTCACCAATATACATTGCCACAAGAGGGAATCTTTTAGGATTTTGCAGACGACTTGCCTCAACCATTGCACTTTTTTCAGCATATCCAGCTTCTAAAGCACAATCTCTTCCTGTCTTTCTGCCTTCATTATAGACAACAAGTTCTGCGAATTTCTTCTGTTTCTCTGTTAATCGTTTTGGTAAACCCATATTTGACTTTTAGCAGATGTTATCCTAAAATGCAACTTATGGAAGATGAAGAATTTCATGCCAATATGTATGGTCATGCTTATACCGTGAAGAAAGAAGACGAGAAGGATTCCGAAATAAAGGAATTGAAAGCTACAATTAAGAATAGGAATTGGCTTAAAAATCATGACTATAAATGGTTGGTTGATGAAAATAGAAGGCTCGAACAAGAGCTTAACGAAACTAAAATAGATAATAGAAAATTGTCTGAACAGATTGATGACAAGAATAGTTATCTGAAACAACTAAGAGAAAAAGGAGTTATATGATTAGTGGAAAAGAACTAGCTAAGCAGCTAGAAAATTTTTTGGAATCTCCCGTGTGTCAAAGTGCAAGGGTTCAAGTTAAATTACCTCGTGGTGAGTTTAGATCTCCTGATGGATTTTTTGACATAAAAAGTATCCACCTTTTGCAAAATAATGTGATTGGAGCTAGGGAAAGTCATAGAATTGTAATTGAAATTTCAACGCAAGAGTCCTGGAAAATGGGCAAACCAAAGCTGAAACTATAACGACACTATTAGCATAAAAATTAGATGAGAGCAGAAACCAAATTGTGGCACAATTTGAAGAAAGCTACACCACAAATTAAGTGGACAAGACTTGAATCTTCTGCATCTTTAGGCTTACCGGATTTGTTGGGATATAATAAAAATAATATATTTTTCACGGTCGAGCTCAAGATAATATATGCTAATAAAATTCGCTTCAGCCCCCATCAAATTGCCTTCCATATTAGACATCCAAAGAATACATTTATACTGGCTCACGCCCAAGCGCCGAGCTCCGTGAAACTTTATCCAGGCAGCATGATCCTTGAACTTAGAAAAGAGCTTGTGGGCGGGTCCCACCCGGTAGCCGTGGGCCTTGATGCCTGTGGCCTGGCGCTCGGATCATTGGGAGAGAAGAGCCTGCGGGCGGGTCCCACCCGTAAAAAATAAGAAAAGAGCTTGTGGGCGGGTCCCACCCCAAGATTCATGGACCATGGTAAGTGCTTGTGGGCGGGTCCCACCCGAAGAAAAAAAGAAAAATTCCAGGATCTCGTGCCTGTGGTCTGCAGCTTTTCGTGCCTGTAGCCTGGTTATTTATTTTTGGGGGATGGAGCTCGGACCGTTAGATCCAAGCTCCTGGAGGAACTCTGTTTAATTAAGCACTTTTAAATATAGCTTGTGAACCAAATCCACTTCGGATTTCTTCATTCAGTATGTCATCACAAATATGCTTAGCTATTTCGTGAAAGTTTACTTCTCGAATGCTAGCATTTAACACATCAGAATAAAAACCAGGTTTTAATTCTGGTAGATTTTTTAATGTGTGTTCTTTAAGCCAATCAGCAAAAGCAAATTCAGCTTTGTTGAATTTTTCCAGTTCTGTTGCTGCATCTTCGATATGATCGCCTTCGTATTTTTTAATCAAAGATTTGGCTTTTTCTTGAACTATCAAATATGTGTCTTCATCATTATCAAGCCACAGCTTCAAGTTCCAAGTTTCGTAATTATACCAACCGTTGTATTTTAGTTTTTGCATTTTTCCTCCTGTAGTACATTTAAGGGGTCATACTTTAAAATGGCTTTCAAATCTTTTTTTGAAAAATGCCAAAGTATTTTCCTAATTATTAGTTTTATTTTCATTTTTTCCTCACTTTCTAATTTATTATATTAAATCATTATGGCGGAACTGTGACCAGGAAATATATTTATTCGCGTATAAAGTGATTGACTTATCCCATAAAATCTTATATACTTGGACGGTGGCTGGGGATGGTGGTGGAGAGTAGAGCCTGCGGGCGGGACCCACCCACGCGCTGCGCGCGCCCTGGAACTCGGATCGTGAGGAGTGCATGTGGGCGGGACCCACCCATATATAAAAAAATAAATTTTCCTGGTTGCCTTAATCTTGCCACATTGTTACTGTATAATCCTATACAAGTTAAACAATTAATAAAGGAGAAAAAATGGGTGATCGAGTAAGTATATCATTTAAAGACCACGAAGAAAATTCGGTTTGTTTGTTTCATCATTGGGGTGGAACTCAATTTCCGAAGTATGCTTTTGAATGGTTTAAAATGTTAAAAGAACAATTAAAAAAAGAAACGTCAAAGGGTTCAACTCCGACAACTAGATTTGAACCTAGAACTATGATGGCTCAATTTGTAAGTCACATAGGTCAATCTAAACACTTTAAAGAATGTAAAGGTTTCGGTAAAACGAATGGTAAGTCTGATTTTACTAAACCTCTTTATTCTAAAACTGAGTTATCTCATAGTATTTATTTTGGAAAAAATCCAAACGATGGAGATAATTCGGACAATGGACATTATACTATTGATGTCAATAAATGTGAGATGTTTAATAATAATGGTGAAAGTATAAGATAATACCTGACATAATTGTGCCATAATTTTATGGCACAATTACAAAATGAAAGGAATAAAAATGATGCACTTACACTATAAGACAAAAAAAGATCTGAAACAAAATGTTGGTAAAGAATTGAACTATTCTGAAACTAGCATATTCGGTTCAGAGTATAAAAGTAATGGAACGTTTGTTGGTTGTGATGTTAGTAGAAAGTTTTTTGCTAAAGTTACAATGGAGAATAACTTAATAAAGAAGGTAGCATAATGAAAAAAAAGAAAGCAACTAAAAAAGAGAAGAAGGAACTAAAAGACTATAAGAAGTTTATAATCCCATTCTTCGAGAAGGGTTATACTATAACTGATATGTTCCGGATCAAGAACCTGGCACGACATACAGTGTCAAGTAAATAGTTAACTCCGAGCTCACTTTTTACGTGTGTGTTGCAGCAATGTCACACACGTGAGAAGTGCATGTGGGCGGGACCCACCCGGTGGGGGAGAGAGCTGTTGCAATAATGTCACATGATAAGTGCATGTGGGCGGGACCCACCCGTAGAACAAAAAAAATAGAGGTACCACATCGATCCTCAAAATTGAATGATCGACAAAGGTCAATACCCCTTTAAAAAATAGGGTTCCTTAAGTATACCCCTTTATTGCTAGATTTTTATAGTCAAATGGGCTAAAACCATTTTGGTACCATATTAAACATATGCATATAGATTTAGAAAAAATTAATAAACTTCCTCCAGACGTTCGTAAAAAATGGAAAATCAATGCAATTAAGAGCTTCCGAAAGAAAAAGGAGTCTCATATCAAATCTGATTTTCTATCTTTTGTAAAACATATATGGCCAGAATTCATTGAAGGTTACCATCATAAAATCATCGCAGAAAAATTTAATAATTTAGCAACAGGAAAAATCAATCGTTTAATTGTAAATATGCCGCCAAGGCATACCAAGTCTGAATTTGCATCTTATTTATTACCTGCGTGGATGATGGGTAATTATCCTAAACTTAAAATCATTCAAGCTACTCACACCGCAGAACTTGCTGTGAGATTCGGTCGTAAGACTAAAAATTTAATTGATAGTGAAGAATACAAAGATCTCTTTGATATATCCCTGCAGCAGGATTCAAAAGCTGCGGGTCGTTGGGAAACAAACCAAGGCGGTGAATATTTTGCCGTGGGTGTTGAAGGAGCAGTCACGGGCCGTGGTGCGGATCTCTTGATTATTGATGACCCCCACTCGGAACAAGATGCGCAGTCCAAGGAAGGGAAAGCCTACGATAAAGCTTATGAATGGTATCAAGCAGGACCCAGACAACGTTTACAACCAGGCGGTAAGATTGTTTTAGTAATGACACGGTGGTCAAAAAAAGATTTAACAGCACAACTTTTAAAAGCACAGATGGAATCGTCTAAAGGAGATAAATGGGATATGGTTGAATTTCCAGCCATCATGCCATCAGGTAAACCTGTCTGGCCAGAATTTTGGGGATTAGAAGAATTAGAAAAACAAAAGGCATCGTTAGATGTTTCTAAATGGTCAGCTCAATGGATGCAGAATCCTGTAGCAGAAGAAGGAGCGATTATTAAACGAGAATGGTGGCAGAAGTATGAGGAGAAAATTTCTCCGACCTTTCATTTCATTATTCAAAGTTACGACACGGCTTACTCGAAACGAGAAACGGCTGATTATTCAGCCATCACCACATGGGGTATTTTTTATCCCGATGAGAATCCTAAAAATCCTCATATTATGTTGATTGCTGCTGAAAAAGGCAGATGGGATTTTCCTGAACTGAAATCCGTGGCGCATGATCTTTATGAAAAGTGGCGACCGAATATTTGCATCATTGAGGCGAAAGCCACAGGGCAGCCCTTGATTGATGAATTACGAACCACGAACATTCCTGTTCAAGCTTTTATTCCTGGAAAGAATATGGACAAGCATTCAAGAGTGCATATTTGCTCTAGTATTTTCCACGATAAAAAGGTACATTACCCATCAAACGAAGAGTTCGCTGACGATGTCATCGAAGAATGCGCTTCGTTTCCTTTTGGGTCTAATGATGACTATGTGGATAGTACCACACAGGCGTTGATGCGCTTTAGACAAGGAGGGTTTATAAAATTGGAGATGGACTTTGAAGACGAACCTAAATTCAAGAAAAAATACGAATATTATTAATGCTCAAACGAATAATATTCTTAATTATTTTAATTAGTATGCCAGTAGATAAAGCAATTACTTCAGACGATTTTGATAGAAATGAAATGGACTTAGATGTCTATTCTAACTATTTAAAAGAATGGGAAGGCTTTAGTGGAAAAGCGTATAAGCCTATAGAAAGTGAAGAACACTATACGATTGGTTATGGGCATTATGGCTCGGATGTAAAACCCGATGATGTAATGACCGAAGGAGCGGCTTTAAGTTTATTAAGAGATGATATTAACGACCGTCTACCTGAAATTAAGAAACGCTTTAAAAATTTTGAAACTATGCCGATTGATTTAAAAAAGAATATTGTGAGTTCTTGGTTTAGAGGATCTTTATCAGGAAGTCCAAAAACGATTGAATTAATTAATCAAGGTAAATATAAGGAAGCATCTGAAGAGTTCTTGAATAATGAAGAATACAAGAATGCAGCAGAATTAGGAAAACCAGGAATTATCAAAAGAATGGATGCTACTTCTAAATCTTTATTTGATTTTGGAGATATACTTGAAAACGAATAGGAAATCTTATATGGATAAGGCATTGGAGAAATAAATGGCAGAAATTGACAAGTCGCTTCCGAACGTGAAGCAGAAGATAGAAATTGCAGGACCCGAAGAATCTCAAGTCGATATTCAAGAAACAGCAGAACAAGCCCCAGAAGGTGTAGAAGTTACCCCAACAGAAGATGGCGGTGCAGAAATTAATTTTGATCCAAGGTCCGTGAATCAAGAACAAACGGAAAATCATTTTGACAACTTGGCTGAATTGCTGCCCGATGATGTTCTCGATCCCTTAGGCAATTTACTTTATACGAATTATCAAGACTACAAAACATCCAGACGAGATTGGGAACAATCTTATACATCAGGATTAGACCTTTTAGGATTTAAATACGAAACACGAACTGAACCCTTTAGAGGCGCATCAGGGACCACGCATCCTGTGATGGCAGAAGCGGTTACTCAATTTCAAGCGCAAGCTTACAAAGAACTTTTACCCAGCGAAGGACCTGTTCGTACACAGATTTTAGGAATGCCTGATCGGAATAAAGAAGATCAAGCGAATCGAGTTAAAGATTTCATGAACTATCAGATTATGAATGTCATGAAAGAATATGACGCAGAATTTGATCAAATGTTATTTTATTTACCCTTATCAGGTTCCGCATTTAAAAAAGTTTATTATGACGATTTGTTGGGACGAGCGGTTTCAAAGTTCGTACCCGCTGACGACTTAGTGGTTCCGTATTCTGCTACCTCATTAGAGGATGCGGAAGCCATTATGCATATCGTAAGAATGTCTGAAAATGATTTAAGAAAACAACAGGTCGGAGGATTTTATAGAGACATTGAAATACGACCAGGATTTTTTCAAGAATCAGAACTTCAGAAAAAAGAAAAGGAATTAGAAGGAGTTTCTAAAGGCAAGAACGAAGAAGTTTTTACCCTTATCGAATGTCATGTTAATTTAGATCTAGATGGGTTTGAAGAAACAGGACCTTCAGGAGAACCGACTGGTATTAAGCTGCCTTACATTGTAACGATTGAAGAAGGCACAAGAAAAGTTTTATCCATTCGAAGAAATTTCGAACCCGCAGATGAGAATAAGAAAAAAATTCAATACTTCGTTCATTTCAAATTTCTACCAGGACTAGGCTTCTATGGCTTTGGTCTAATACATATGATTGGTGGATTGAGCAGAACGGCAACGTCTGCTCTTCGTCAATTATTAGATGCGGGTACGCTCTCCAATCTACCCGCAGGATTTAAAATGCGTGGGATTAAAATGAGAGATGAAGCCCAAGCATTACAACCAGGTGAATTTAGAGATGTGGATGCACCAGGAGGCAATTTGAAAGACGCGTTTATGATGCTTCCGTTTAAAGAACCTTCAGCAACCTTATTACAACTTTTAACCATTGTAGTGTCTTCTGGACAACGATTTGCATCGATTGCCGATATGCAAGTAGGCGATGGTAATCAACAGGCAGCGGTTGGAACAACCGTGGCTTTACTCGAAAGAGGATCAAGAGTGATGTCGTCTATTCATAAAAGACTCTATGCAGCTTTAAAAGTTGAGTTTCAACTTTTAGCAAAACTTTTTAAAACGTATTTACCACCTGTTTATCCTTACGATGTCGTAGGGGGACAAAAACAAATTAAACAAGCTGATTTTGATGACCGTGTGGATATCATTCCTGTAGCGGATCCGAATATCTTCTCACAAACACAAAGAATTTCGATTGCACAAACAGAATTACAATTGGCACAGTCCAATCCAGGACTTCACAATTTATATAAAGCTTATCGAGACATGTATCAGGCTTTAGGGGTAAAAAATATTGATCAAGTCTTACCTCCACCGCCTCCACCTCAACCGAAAGATCCTGCACTCGAACATATTGATGCTTTATCAGGAAAACCGTATCAAGCTTTTAAAGGACAAGACCATAGAGCTCATATTACTTCGCATTTAAGTTTTATGTCGACAAATATGGCAAAAAATAACCCTATGATTATAGGAAGTTTGGAAAAAAATATTTTTGAACACATTTCTTTAATGGCAAATGAACAAATTGAAATAGAATTTCCAGAACAACTACAACAAATGCAAATGATGCAACAAAATCCTCAAATGATGCAGAATCCACAAGCTCAACAACAAATGCAACAGATGATGATTAAGATTGAGTCTAGAAAAGCTAAACTTATTGCTGAAATGATGGAAGAATTCATGATTGAAGAGAAAAAAATCATCTCTCAATTTGATAATGACCCAATTGCTAGACTTCGAGCAAGAGAATTAGACCTAAAAGCGATGGATGACCATAGAAAAGCTCAAGAAAGTCAAGATCGTCTTGGTTTAGAACGTATGAAAGCGATGATGAATCAAAGTACGCAACAGGATAAATTAGTTCAGAACGAAGAATTAGCTGAATTGAGAGCAGAAACGTCTTTAGAAAAACAAGAAATGGCGAATCAAGCTAGAAAAGAACTTGCTCGGATGAAACCGAGGGGTAAATAAGACTTTTACCAAAAAGTTATGGTAAAAACAATTAACAAAGTGTAAAAGTATTAAAACTAAAAGGAGGAATATGACAACAGGCAAAGGTTATGCACCAACAGGAAAATCAAAAGTGATTCCTACACCCGATGTTAATAGAAATAACAAACAGGTGAAAGTAAGCAGAGATAAAAAAGATAAAAACTCTGTTTCAGGAACAGGTGCAGCTAGAAAACAAAAAGACGTAACTTGGACATAAAATGGCTTGGTTTGGAATAGCAAAAATGGCTCTTCAAGCGGGAGCTAAAATATATACAAACAGACAAAAAGCAAAAGTAGCAATGTCTGATGCGCAGTTATTACATGCGGAACGACAAGCTCGTGGTGAGGAATCTTACCAGGGCAAACTTTTAGAAGCACGGCAAAACGACTACAAGGACGAAATCGTTTTGGCGATTTTGACACTCCCGATAATTGTGCTCGCTTGGTCGGTGTGGACAGAGGATCCTGCGGCTATGCAGAAGATAGATATCTTTTTTGAGTACTTTTCGAATCTTCCAAAATGGTTCACAAATTTATGGATTTTGGTCGTAGCGAGCGTTTTTGGCATAAAGGGAACTCAGATCTTCCGTAATGGTGGTAAAAAATAATGACTAGTAAATGGACTGAAAAATTTAGAGCTCTCGGAAAAAAGAAAGGAACAACTAAAGATTTTAAAGATTTATATTTTAAAATGAAATCTAGAGCCGTTCCTATTGATCCTTTAAAACATTTAACAATACAAGACATGATGATGAGTGGAGCAACACAAAGCGAACTTAAAAAAGGTGGACTTGTAAGAAAAGGTCGACCTAAATTAACTAAAAAAGGATGGAAATAGTGGATCCTTTAGTAATTGTTTCTAAATTACAAAAAATATTAAGGGATAATCTTCAAAGAGTTGGTGACACTATGATTAGTGGTGGTGTTGACAATATGGAGAAATATCAGTATATGTTAGGACAAGCACGTACCTATCAGTACATGTTACAGGAAATCTCTAACCTGCTAAAAGCTAAGGAGCAAAAAGATGAACAAGGAAACATTATCAACATCACAGGAAAACCCAAAGCATAAACTCGCTTTGGAAGAAAAATACAAAGAAGAATCATTAAAATTACCAAAGCCAACAGGTTGGCGTATTTTAGTTCTACCTTTCAAAATGAAGGAAAAGACAAAGGGTGGAATTTATATGGGGCAAGATACTTTAGAGAGACAACAACTTGCAGCTCAATGCGCTAATGTTTTGGCGGTGGGACCCGATGCCTATAGGGATAAGGAAAGATATCCTGAAGGTCCGTGGTGCAAGGTGGGAGATTGGGTAATCTTTGCACGTTACGCAGGGTCAAGAATAAAAATAGAAGGTGGGGAAGTTCGTCTGCTAAATGACGATGAAATTTTAGCGACCATCAGGAATCCAGAGGATCTCCTGCATGAATTTTAACAACCATAGGAGGAACTATGCCAGATAAAGAATCTGAAACAAAGGCAAAAGAAGTAGTAAAAGAAGAACCGATGGTGGATTTAGATACTTCAGGCCCAGGAGCCGAGATTGATCTACCCGAAGAAAAGACCAAAGAAGAAAAACCAGAAATAGAGGTAAAAAATGAAAAAACTACTGAAGACAGTCCTAAGTCCGATGACGCAGTTGAGAAATCTGACGAGCAGTTGGATGTTCGAGATAGCAAGGACGATAAAGAACCAGTACAAGAGAAAAAAGAAGAAGTAAAAAAAGAAAAAGAACTCGATGAGTATAGTGACGGCGTTAAAAGACGTATTGCTAAACTTACGAAAAAAATGCGTGAAGCGGAAAGACAAAGAGAAGCCGCTTTAACGTACGCTAAAAAAGTTCAAGAAGAACAGACTTTTTTAAAAGATCGATTGACTAAATTGGACACGGGATTTGTGTCTGAAATGGAAGGTCGAATCAACTCTAGTTTAGATGCAGCACAAACGAAACTTCGTACTGCTAGAGAAGCTGGGGATATTGAGGCTGAAGTTAAGGCTCAAAAAGATATTGCACGTTTGGGTTATGAAGAAGCTAGATTAGCTGAAATCAAGTCTAAACAAACAATAAAAGGTAAGGAAGACAGCGGGGAAGTAATCAAACAACCAACAATTACTCAACAAGAACAACCTTTACCCCCTCCCGATCCACAAGCAGAAGAATGGGCAAGTAAAAATACTTGGTTTGGCACAGATAATGCCATGACCTATACTGCTTTTGATCTACATAAGAGATTGGTAGAGGAAGAAGGTTATGATCCAAAAAGTGGGGAATATTACTCTGAAATTGACAAAAGAATAAGAGTTGCATTTCCTCAGAAATTTGGTAATAATAGTGCACAAGAAACGACCAAGCCTGTACAGAACGTAGCTTCGGCTAAAAGAAGTAACAGGGGATCTGGTCGCAAAACTGTGAAACTCACATCATCACAAGTAGCAATTGCTAAAAAACTAGGTGTGCCACTTGAAGAGTATGCGAAACATTTAAACGTGAAGGAATAAGCATATGAAAAAAGAAGACAAAAAAACTCCACACGCGTCCAAGACTAGAGAAAAAACTTCTAGACCAAAAGTTTGGACTCCACCATCATCTTTGGATGCACCCCCTGCACCTGACGGGTACAGACATAAGTGGATAAGAGCAGAGAGTATGGGCTTTGACGATACGAAGAACATGGCTGCTAAACTTAGATCGGGATACGAGCTCGTAAGAGCTGATGAATATCCAGGAACTGAATATCCAACTATAACTGAAGGAAAATACAAGGGGATCATCGGAGTTGGCGGCCTATTGCTGGCTAGGATACCAGAAGAGATCGCAAAATCTCGTGCTGAATATTTTAATAGAATGACTCAGGACGCAGATGACGCAGTACAAAACGATCTTCTGAAGGAACAGCACCCAAGTATGCCGATCAGCAGTGATCGACAGACTCGTGTAACCTTCGGTGGCGATAAGAAGAACTAGTTTTTAGTAATTCCTAAACCAACGAATTTTTATTAACCGTAGGCTACGGATAGTAGTCTACAACGGAGAACAATATGGCAAATCAAGACGCAGCTTTTGGTTTCAGACCTACAAGATCACTTGTGGGTGGACAAATCAGAACTGAAGAATATGCAATTGCAGCTAACTACAATACAGCAATTTACACTGGACAAGTAGTTGAAGCCGTTGCGGCTGGTGGGATTGAAGCAGCAGCAGCTGAGGACACGCAAGTAGCAGGTGTTTTCGGTGGCGTGTTTTACACAGATCCAACAACTAGCAAACCAACTTGGAGCGCTTATTATCCAGCAAGCACAAATGCTTCTGATCTTAAAGCATCCGTATATGCAGATCCAAATATCGTATATGAAGCACAACACGATGGTACAGGAACAGCAGCGATGAATAATTCAGCGATGGATTTCGTAGGAGTAGCAGGGTCTACAGTTACGGGTCAATCAACTTCTGAATTAGACACGTCTGATTCTGGAACTGGTGGTAACTTCAAGCAAATCGGAATCTCAACAGATCCTGAGAACAGCGATACGAGTACAGCTAATGTCAACGCTTATTGCGTTTTCAATACTGGTCTTCATATCTTTAAACTAACAACAGGCGTATAATAGGAGCATAAAACATGGCAATATCACGATCACAACTAGTCAAAGAACTAGAACCAGGTTTGAATGCACTATTCGGCTTGGAGTACAAAAACTATGCAAACGAACATGCAGAAATTTTCGATACAGAAAATTCA
>VTLG01004835.1_pt1 | contig 13103 bp, 18 predicted proteins | sample 4694571 | NCBI WGS metagenome assembly VTLG01 (sample SAMN12604809, study PRJNA352737) | marine metagenome | biome: ENVO:00000447; feature: ENVO:00000209|ENVO:00000569|ENVO:01000036; material: ENVO:00002151; isolation source: viral sequences binned using virsorter ... | reverse complement strand
ATCAAATTTAACGTGCCTCTGTGCTTGCCCTACTAAAGAACCTGCTACTGCACCTGCTGTTGCTGCCAAAGGGATCCCTAACCAACCAAATTTACTGATAGCATCTTCCATTAATTTGACTGTCATAAATTTTATGGTTTGAATTAAAGCATCACTTAAAGCTGCATTTATAGCCTCACCCATATTATCATAAGCTTGCGATGTATCAAATGAAGACTCTACGATAGATTTACTAAATTTTTGTTGCTGCTCTTCTGAAGCTTTCATCACTTCATTTAAAGTTCTCCACGAAGCGACATTCTCATTATTAACGGTAGTAAGCTTTTCTTTTTGTTCAAGAAGATAACCCTGAATGGCTGCTAGTTCATTTGTCAGTCCAATTTCCAAGGCTATACCATCTATTACTGCTAATTGTGCATCTAATGCCTCTAATTGACCTTCTTTTGTTTTTCCATACATTTCTCTAACAAGGTCAGATGCAAGCATTTGGAAATATAAAGCATTAGTAACAGTCTCTACTGAACTTCCATATTGTAACATTTGCTCTTCTAAAGTTTCAAAAGATGAGCCTATATCTTCGTCTGCTAAAGTATCTGCCCCCTGTTCAAATGCTTCATTAAATCTTTTTTGTTGCTCAGTAAGTTTTTCTGCAGGGTCAAGATATTTTGTTATTGCATCTTTTATAGCTAAGACACCATAACTAGCAGTTAATGCAGTAGCTCCTGCAAGTATAAAGCTAGAGCTTATTTTAGCAACTATTGCTGATATAGTTCCACCAATACCAACAAAATATAATAAAGGGGGTATGAGTATGACAGCTATTACACCTGCTAAAACTTTAAAAATATCTATAATTAAACCTATAGCCCTTATAAATCTATCGATTCTTTCAGAGGTTATAGCATCCATAAAACTACTCGCAAGATTTATTAATGGCTCAAATGCAAGAATAGCATCTCCTATTCTCGCTTGAAGGTCATCCATAGAAGCTGAAAGCTCACTAAAACTATCCTTTGCTGAAAAAACTTCCACACCAACCTTATCAACTTTTTCCCTTGCAGACTCCATTGTAGCAGTAAGAAATGCTTGCTTCTTTTCGGCATCACTTAAAGCATCTGCAGTTTTTCCTAGCCTTTGAGCGTAAGCTTCATAAGCCTCATCTGACTTAACAATAATACCGATATTATCCAACATTAATCGAGACTGACGACCAATACCTGTAATAAGTGATTCAACAGACATTTTAGTGTCTTTACCTAATGCACGACCTAATCTTTGTGCAACGTCAAACATTTCAGCCATTTCATCTGAGTTTTTAGTAATACCTAATATCATAGCGTTATTAGCCTGCTGGAACAAGTCAAACTCAGACATCGTATTATCTGTAGCTTCTTTAAGCTTATCAATGGCTATAGTTGCATTATTAGTGCCACCTGAGAGCGTATTAAATGCTGTCTCCATAGCTTTTAATGTAGCTGCCTCTTGTGCAAATCTACCTAGTTGTCTAACACCCATAGACATAGCAAAAGACCATAATAACATTTTAGAACGAATTGTAGCAAAGCTATTTGCTACGGCTGTATTGGTTGCAGCCAGTCTTTTATGACTAGTATCTAACAACCCTGAACTTTTAGCTGCTTTAGAAGATGCTACAGCTGCTTTTTCATTAGCTTTTTCAAGTTTATTTATAGTTTTAGTTGCTTTTTCACTCGATTTTTTAACTTTATTTACACTATCAGTTAATTTTTTTTGAACTGTAGAAAGTTTTTGTATAGCTTTTATTAATTCTTCATGTCCATCAGGTTTAAATTTTATTAATATTTGATTTTCAGCCATTCTTTTTAGCCTTTTCTATTTGTGCGTTTTCTTTTTTAGCTAACGCCTTTTTAATTATAAAACTTTTATCTATCCATCTAGCAGGATGTTTATCAAAACTTCCTTCATAAGGGGATACCCCAAAATCCTTGCAATAGATGTATTTTTGAATATCTTTTTGACACTCTTTTGAATACACAATGTTCCTACAGGCAAAGAATGGGATCTGAGCATCTACTGAACGAGCAATGTCAAAATCCTTTCCTTCTGCATTAACCTCTTTAGTTTCTTCAATCAAGAGATCAATTATCTGCCAAACATCTTCATCGCAGGTAAATTCACGTTTTTCACGCTTACCATCAATCAAGACAGGAACTTCAGCCGTATAAGGGTAACTATGGTACTGACAGCCTCCACAACCGTCAAAGTGTATATTTAATTCTAGTCGGAGGCTTTCCCTTCCCCCACCATAATACTTTCTTGCATTTGTGTAAAGATTTCTACTCTCTCTTCAAATGTGAGGGTTTTTAAAAACTTATCAGATGTATCTCCATCCAATCCCATTCTTAACCATTTAGTGATAGTGCTATTCATCATTTTGACTCCTTTAACCTTACCGTCTGAGCCTAACTCATATTGCACACTATCTAACAATTCATCTCTCTCATCAAGAGATAAATCTTTTAGTTTTAATTTACGACCTGTTTCTAGTTTGATATTCATATATCCTCTTATTTAGTTAATTAACACGCAACTTCTACTAAAGCATTTGAACCATCGCCAACAGCCTTAACAGAAATATCTAACATCATCACATCACCTTCATTAAAAGCAACATTAGTCAATACTGTTTTAGGCATACTTATCCCAAAAGCTCCATCGTTCAAGCTACCATCGTTATTTAATATCGTTGCTTGTGATGCTGTTGAGCCTTCTTGTGTTTGGTTGTTGAAAGATGCGATAAGTGGCTCAGTATTTGCATCATATTTAGCTGTAGCATCTAAAGTAGCAGAAAATTCACCTGCTCTTGAAACAACTTCATAACCTGTAGAAATTAATCCAGAAAATGTTGCAGGATTTTCTAATGTTAAAGAAAATGAACTCATTACTAAGTCATCTACTCCATACATTTTTCTGTATGCAACATCACTCCAACTACTCATAAAGTAATTTTCATCAGCACCAAAATCAGTATCTGCAGATATTGAAGCATCTGATAAATCTTCAGCTAAAGTTCCTGTTTGGAATGTTACTGAAAACTTAACTCGCCCCCCTTCTGTTGCTGTGTCTCCATTAAGAGTTAATGAAGTAACCACACAATCTTTAAAGGCTAAATCTGAATTTGATAAAGGCGAAGTTACTATAACAGAAAGCAAAGTTCCTGCTTGACTAGAGTCAGATGCACCTACTGACTGAACCCCTGCATTTGAAGCAAAAGAATACACTCCACTCGCAGAGCCTTCTGCCTCTCCCATAATATTTTCTAAAAGCATATCAAGTGCATCTGTAGTTGCAGTTCCTGATACTGATATTTCTTTTACTGATGCTTTTACATCTTGAAAGAAATCTTCTTTTTGCAATGCCCTAGCACCTGTTCTTGGCTCAAGAACCTGTGTAGGATTTAAAGATGGCATCCCTACGGAATCAACATCTAAAGCATGATAAGCGTTCCCTCCTGCACCTTCGATAGTTCCAAAAGCATCTTGTTCTGCTATTAAAACTTGAAATTGTTTAGGCGAAAAAGCTGCTGTATTAATAGCCATTATTTATTCTCCTTTTTCTTTTTAACTTGTTTTTTAACTTCCTCTACAAAATCCCAAGCAGGTTTTGGAACTTTTTGAACCACTACTTGCTTACCTGAATTAAGTTTTTCTATTATAGACGACTCATAACCATTACTATTAAAACACCATTTTTTAATAATAGGGTTATCTTTATCTTTTAATTTTATCTTCATACTACTCCTATCCTGCATTTCCCATGTGTTGGCACTTCCATACCCATTGAACCACATAAGTAGCTTCTTCTTCATCTGTATTTAAGTCAGTAGATTCAAATCTGCAATTAAATGCAAAAGTAGAGTCTGCCAATGTCATTGTCATATTATCGTGTATTAACGCCTCAGTCCTTGAGACAAATCTTAAAACGTGGTCTAATGCAGTCTTTTTAACATTAGCCCCACCAAAAACATAAAAAATATCAATAGTAAATTCTCTAGTTTCAGAGTTTGTATTATATTCTGTTAATTCACTACCAACAGGGTCAAGGCGAATATATTGCGTTCCTGTATTACTATCGTCTGCACCTATATAGACTGGCAAAGTTCCTTTATACTCATCTCTAAGCACCTTCCTTAGTTGGTCAAGTATGTTTTTCCAATTATTTGTAAAGGTTACTGCCATCTTCTAGTCATCCTTATAGGTTTAAGTGAGCTAGAATCAACTTCTTCTGCAAAGCCTCTCACTTCAATTTCCCAAGTATCATTTACCGATGCCGTAGAATCAAAATCTGTTCCTGCGAATCGTATTTGCAAACCTCCTGATAGGGTTTGATAATCTCCATTAATAATCTCAGTAGTAACCACTTGAGTGCCTTCATTCATACCTAGCTTGTCTCCATCTTTAACCCATACTGAGTATGTGGCAGTTCCAATAGCACCACCTGTTGTATCAATCTTTACTTTAATCAAGTCGTAAGTACCACTCCACCTACCCCTTGTATCTACAGGGCGAACTGTTCCAGATATAGTTCCAACGTCTCTAATAATTCCTTTCGAACCATCTGATGTATTTTGCCAAGATAAAGCAGCGTTACCATTATTCATATCTTTAATGTTTTTTTCTGCTTCTTCCATAAATGAAATAGCCATTTCAGATGTAGGATTATTTGTCTTAATCATAAATGAAGCTGCAATTAAAGCAGTTGTTCTAATAATCATATAGTCAAAGTTGCCTGACTTATCTTTTAATTGCTCTCTAGGTAAATTAGGATCAAGGCGAGAATCTAAATATCTACTTGCATCAGTTCTAAATTGAGTTACCATTGCTGTAAATTCTTCTCCACCTTCCATTAATTTATCTAAAGGAGTGCTAGCTGAATAATAATAACATACATCTTCTGCAGAATTATAAAACCATTCTCCTTCTACATTTAAGTCAGTATGTGCAGATTGAGCTGCACCCAAGTCTTCGCCATCTACAAATAATTGAGTTACCACCCCACTATCGTGAGCAGCATATTTGTTTGTTGTTACTTCTACCCATCCATATATAGGAGTTTTCTGGTCAAACTCATCCATTTGAGGAAATACTCTTTTTAATTCTTTATGTGTGCAATATATAGGTGCTGATGCCATTTATTTCCTCCTTTTAGGTTTCATTTTCTTATTCTTTTTAGAGGGTCTGCCTCTTTTCTTTCCGTATGTTCCTTTACCGTATGGCATAATTTCTCCTAGTTAAATGCTACTATCTCTATTGGCGTATTAATTTTGCTATTACAAGAGCGAGCCGAAACACTACTGATAACATTCTCTACGTTACTACCTACATTCGTACCACCACCATGAGCCGAATCATAATTAGCTGTTATAGCAAATTCTGCATTAGGCAATCCCACAAAGTCAATAGCACCTGTTTGATAGTTAATAGTTCCTGTCGCAGCTCCTCTAATGTTTCCATGACCATCATCATAAAAGAATACTGATGTATTTGGAATTGTAACTCCATTATCATCAATAATAGTATCAGGTGGTAATTTAGCATCTACTGCACCTGCAGGAGAAGCAGGGATCCTACCTGTTGCACTATCAAAAAACTCATTAGCTGCCGATGCCCCACTTGTTCCTGCTGTTAAAGCTATTGCTGAAGTAGATAAATGCTGACCTGATGTAAATCTTAAATCTCCATCTACGATTCCAACATGAACTTTTTTCTCAAATAAGTTTCCTGCTGTGTAATATTGAGCATCTAAAGCATCTTGTATCTTTCTAATAATTCCTGTAGTCCCACCAAATCGAACATTTGAACCATCAGTTGTAAATGTAATCTCTATAGTAGAGCCACCATCAACTGCAATGGTAAAGTAATAGGCTGTACTTACTGATAAACCTGAATTTGTTTGTGGCGTAATTCCCTTCATTCCAAAAGCCTGATAACCAGCTTCGTAGAATTTGCCTGCAACTGAACCTGCGACTATACCATCTGCCGTTCCATCTGCTACTCTGCCATATCCAAAAAAGTTATTAGCACCAAATCTCCCTGAAGCATCAGTTTGCACTACACTAAAATCATTATAATCTCCATAAGTATTAAATATAGGAAGATATACTTTAGCTCCATTAACAGCACCACTTGTAGCATTTGTTTGGCTATCTTTGTCTGCTGCTGACGTTCCATGTAAAGCTCTTTCTACAGTTAATGTATGTGTTGATATAGCTGTAACTCTCATAACCTCTATTCTAGTAGCAGTCGTATCATTTATACCAACTTGAATTAAATCGCCTATTCTAAAATAGTCTGAATCTGCTACTGTTAATTCTGTATCTGCTGCCTCAAACCCTGAGTCATTAATTGTAGTGCCACTATCAACTTCTAAATCAGATGTTAAAGATAAGTATGCTCCACTTGTAGTAGGTTTAGCATTTGCAGCCGATGCTGCCTCATTATAACCAACCCATCTTACGTTAGGCATAAACACATATTCTCCTGAGCCTAACAAAAATGAGGCATATCTCGAAACTGTTGCTCCACCACCCATATCAACTGAGTTAGCATCATCTACATTTGAATTGTTTTTAAATTCTGTTAATTTTATCTGAACTTCTGCACTAACCTTACCATGATTTTTAACAACCATAGCTCTTACATTCTGTAAATTTTGAGCTGAAATACTTGTAGATGAACCTACCAACTTAATAAAGGCATCACTATTATCTACTTCTTGCCTTAAATTAAAAACTTCATTATAGTCTTCAGATAGACTAAAATTATAGCTATCTCCTAAGCCTGTTGTTAATGATAAACTTTCTGTCAATCTTGCCATAATCTCTCCTATCTTAAATGATATTTAATTGTAATGTTTAATGAATAATCTGAATTAACGCTATCAGACCTAAAAAATGCTAAAATAACCTTCCCTGCATCTACGTTGCTAGTACCTATTGACCAAGTAGATTTATATGCCTGCTCGTTACCTGCGTTAGTAACATCTGAGTTGTCAGCTAATACAGCACCACCCCCCAAACAAGAAGTAGAGCCACTATTAAAAGAAAAGCTCATTAAGTGCATCCGAGTAGTATCTCCTGTCGCTGTATCTGCTCCCTCGATAGAGGTTACTGCATCAATAGCAATATCGTCTTGAACGTACCACATCATAGGAACTAACTGAGAAGCATATTGGGTATCTGTGTCAGCAGTAGTAAATGAAGCATCAGGGTTTGTTCCAGTTCCAAAATCTACATCATTTGTTATACCTGTACCTCCATTAGCAGCCATAAATGAAATTGGATAATGGGTATTAGCTGCAAAACTAGAAATATCTACATAATTAGCCCCAAAATAAGCATATTGAGTATTAACAATATCTTGACCTGCGTTAGCCTTAACCACGCTATTTGTACTATCTACTGATAATAATGATGTTCCTCCGTTTGATACTACTCCGAATAGAGTCGTCGTATCGTCATTTTGAGGTCTTATTTGAAGTTGGTCATCCGATAATCTTATCGCAGATGGTGTTCCTTCTCCATCTGTTACAACTTCTACGCTGGTATCTATTCCATTAGAATCATCATTTACTCTTAATAATGACTTATAGTTACTTGCTATTGTTTTTCCTGTCAAACCTGCCATTTAAACTCCTTCGATTGCCCATGGTAATGCTGTTGCCTTCATAATAAGAGGTGCATATTCTCCTGTTGCATCTCCACCCCAGTACAAAGTTACTCTACTTGCCTGCTCTGCTTTTGCTCCTAAATAATATTTATAAGTTGTGCCTGCTGTCAATCCTGTTACTACCCATTGATGATTTATTTGATAATGGTCTGTTTCATCCCCCTCTGCAACATAATGCTCATGAGTAACATCTATCGTATTATAGGTTGCATTATCTGATAATCCAAGCTGCAAATATCTATTTGTAGTCCATTTACAAAATACACTTGCAAAGATTTCAACATTGCCACTAGGAGGAGCTACGAAGCTAATATGAGCATCTGAATGTACGGTTACGAAAGAAGTAGTTACAGAATAGCTTGTATCAGCAGCATCATTGAGCAAAGAAGTGTATCCAAGAATCATCCCTGCAAAAGCACTATTAGCTGCACTAAACTCTGTTCCATTATTTAGTGCGAGAAACCTTCCATTTGCTGAATCTAAACGTATAGTACCTGACGCATCTAATAAGATACCACCATCGCTAATAAGTTCAAGTGCTTGGTCGGTTCTAATAGGGGCATAATCCTCTAAATAAATACTACTATATTTGCCTGATACTTCAAAATTCCCAGCAACCTTAGCTCCATTCCCTTTAGTAGCAAGCTCAAGAGAGGTATCTTCCTTCCCTGACTTGACAGGCTTTAGATGTTTATCGAGATTCTTATCTGTTGTTAAATTAGCCATCTACCCTTAAACCTTTGATGAATCCTCTTACAGCTCCACCAATTACATTGTCAAATAAATCAATAAACCAAGGTTCGACTGTACTATTCCAAAACTTTTTAGTCAAACTCCATTTACTCAAACCTAAAGTCATTGCTTTTCCTAATCCATAAAAAGTTGTTTCTACCATTTCACAGATATAGTCGTTAGGCACTTTTTTCAATACCCATAAAACTATCGCTGCTGTTCCACCACCTGCTATTAAGCCTGTGTTACTACTTATTGCACTAAAAATTGAATCAAACATAAATTACTCCTTTATTAGTTTTTCTAGTTTGTTAATCTTCTTTTCAAGCTCATCAATGCGAATATCTGCATCGTTTGGCTCATCCATATATTTAATGATTCTTTCCATCTTATCTAATTTAAACTGTTTTGAAACTAATTTAATAACTTTAGGTAAAACTGCTTTTATAACCATAGCTGGAATCATTATTTTTCCTTCCACTTTGACAAATCTAACATAGGTAATGGTTTCTCTATGATATGCACTTTTAATTGGTCATTCTGTATTGCAACTTTGTTGCCACCCTTAACATAAGGCTCTCCATTTACAGTTCCGACCTCATAAACGAAGAATATCGTCTTCCACATACCAACTCTAACCACCCTTGCAGGTCTGCCGTCTAATATAACTACATCATCTGTATTTAAATCTTTTCCTAGGAATACTTTTATTCCCTCGACTAACGATTCAATCGTTGATTTGAACATTAAGAATAAGAGTCCTGATATAAAAAGCCAAAGGTAATTACCTAATAATCCTTCAAGCTCTTGTTGGAGTTGTTCCTCCATTATCTGCTCCTAATCTTTACAAAACCAAAATTTCCCCTTTGTAAGCATACAAATGAGATTTAATAACGCTATTGTCAAACCAACTGTTAGTCCTGCTATTCTTAGCCAAATTTCTATATTTAATAAAGATATACCTACTCCCCCAAAAGAAGATAATATACCTGTCGAGGGATTTGCTATTGCTGTTTTTAATGTGTCTATCATACAACTATCCTAAATACTGTCTCGCCTTGTTTTAGCTTCTTCGCTGATTTAGCATTGTAACTAGCAAGACTGTTGTCTATATTATAACCCTCGCTGATAGTATTCTGCAGGTCTATCTTAATTCCGTCTCTATTACCATTATCGTAAAAAACATAACAATTCTGCGAAGCTCTACCTGATAGATTTAATGCTCTTTCTGAATAATCATTAGCTCCCACTAACGATGAACTTCTACTAAAATTGTCTCCTACTCTTGCAGAGTGAATATGCCCAAATATAACATAATCAATCCCAACCCCTCTCATCTTATACCTTCCAACTATTTGATTGATTGAAGTCTCTATACCTGACTTAATTGAGCCATTACCATGCAAACATAACAAATTCTGACCTGCTACCTCTACTACCATCTCTAAAGGATCGCCCTCAATAAATTTTACAGCCGAGTCATTGAATAAATACTCCAAAGTTTTAAATATGGTATAGTCATAATTGTCAGTTGCAATTAAGTCTCCCCATCCCCAATCCTTCTTAACTCGGCTTTCGTTACCTGAAACACTTAGCACCGTAATGTTAAAGTGTTTGTTTAAATGAAGAATCCCCTGTTGGAGTATATCTACTGCTAAAAAAGTAGCCTTAGACCGATTGGTCGCCATTGCCAAGAGTTCGTCTAACCTTCTATCAGAATTTAATAGGTCTCCTGTAAGAGCTACTACAATATTTTTGACACCTGCAGTAGAAAAATACTTTATCGCCTTTTCAATAAAATCTCTTATTCTTTGAGATGCTACAGTAAAGTCATATCGGTTATGCTCCATTTCAACTAACTCATTAAAATGAACATCACTAAATTGAATAACTCCTACTGCTTTATTGCTAGAACGATGTTTAATTGTCAGTTCGCTTAAACTGTGTTTTTCAAAAAGCTTCTTTAATTCTTGTGCATACTTAGATACAGCATTTTCGACTCTAACGTGTTCTCGAAATGCTTTTCTCTCTATGCGATTAAGGTCTTGAGCCGATTGCTTCTGTTTAGCTAACTTTACGTTTTCGGTAAGTAGTTCTAACTCACTTTCGTCTGCGATAGGAGTAATGGTTTTTACACCACAAACTTTACACTTCCATCTTTGGCGATTCTTTCGGTCAAAACCTTTTTTTATCAATCCTACGTTGTAGCAGGATGGACAAACTATCTTATCTCTATTCATATTTGTGTTATAATTTAACTTATAACGGATAGATTATGCAAATCAGAGGGAACGGATAATATTACTTAATTCTCTGGCTCGGTTTGGCGTTTGCCTTGCCCATCGAGAGTCTAACATTTCATCTGCAGCACGTTCCCAATTCTGATGTTGCATATACTTGAGAGCTAATCGAAATTTGCTTACCCCTGACAGCCCCATTTGGTATGCCATATTGACTAGAACGCCTTGAACTTCACGAGGCACTTCGTCTAGCCAGTCAAATTTAGTTCTAACTCTTTTGATTAATTTCTCTAGCTTGCGAATAAGTATTTCTTCTGCTAGATCCTCATCTAATTCTAAATCTTTAATTGCAAAGCCATATCCTATAGTGTCATAGCCTTCTGTGCATTTATATACACGACTCCTAAATCCTTCGTGATGCTTTATTTTTTGAAGTAAGTCTTTCATTTCTTTTTCTTCTTAGGTTTAGTCTTTTTCTTCGGCTTTGGTTTTGGCTTAGGCTTAGGTGCTACATAAACACTTAAATCATCCTCGCCTTTAATTCTTATAAAATTATCTTTATATACTTGTTCTTTTTCTGCAGAGTTAAACCAAGACTCTTTCCTTGAATGAACAATTTTCTTTTTATTTTTATACCATCTAAGTTTTTCCATAATATCCTTTTAAAGATAGGGGGTGAATTAACACCCCCTATTCTAATTAACACTAGGCTAATTACGATTTACTCATAATCCACCAATGCAACGATTCTTCTATCACCTGCGTTATCAGTATTGATAGCAACACCACCATATACTGACTCAACAGTAACTAATGTTGATAAATAAGCGTGTCTGTAAGAAGCACTTATTTTAGCCTCTTTAGAGAAAGCATAGTATAATGCACTCTCATGTATCGCATATCCATAAACAATATCGTTATCATCAGTTCCTGATGTCTCAAGGTCTGAAACTGCTTTAATACCTTTAGTAGCATCAGCACTAACATCAGCTCCTGTACCTGCCATATAAGGCGATTGTGCAATCCAAACAGGCATACCTAATAAGTTTCCTGCGTTACCTGTTGATTCAAATCCTGCACCTAATGGAGAATTTGTACCTTTAACGAAGTCAGCAAGTGCAGCTAAACTAGCATACATTGCAGGAGACAATACTAAGTTCCAACCTTCAGTAGTACCTGTTTCTTTCAAGATGATAGCCATCAATGATGAAAGATTAGCAGCACTTAAAGCTGAACCTGTAGTTTCAACGTGAATTGAATTATCAGCATCTTGACCTGTAGCACCTGTAGCACCTGCAAGCAAGCCTTGTATATTATTTGCAACTAAGTAGTGCATATAATTATCAAAACCTCTAGCAGCAGCATAAGCTAACTGTTTAGTATAGATACTTAATAAGTCATAGTTTGACTGAACATTTACAATATCTGGAACATAAACTGAAGCAACATTATACTCTGATATAGTTAAATCAGTTTGTTGTGATGTCATAGAGCCACCTGATGTAACATCAGCAGCTATTTCTGAACCATGTGTAAAAGCAGATAGTTCAGGAACACCGATATGTGGTAAGTGAATTACATCGCCATGATTTGCAACATTAGGCGATAAGTCAGTTCCGACATTTTTCATCATTATTTTTTGTTGAAAAACATCAAGTATAGCTTGACCCCATACTTCAGGGATAAATTGGTCAGCAACATTAGGCGTAACAGCACCTGTACCACCTGAATGAACATTCACATCAAGGGGGTCAGTAAATGCCATTTCCAATCTATTTCCTAAATTCATAGGATTGTAGTTTAAAAACTTCATTCTTTACTCCTTTACGGTTGATACCGTTTTATAATAGCTTCGTGATGCTCTCTTTTCTCTCTTTGACTCATCTCAGAAAAAGGTTTCGTAGGTACTGTCTTCCTTGGATTCCCTGCGACTTCAGGAGCATTACTTTTGCTATTGTTAATTTTATTAGTAACATACTCAAGAGTATCTAATGGCAAATTAGCCAAAGATTCTCTATCTTCTTCAGGATGCTGTTCAATTAAATTTGCTCTTTTTGCATCTTCATACTTTGCCCACTTTTCAGAATTAGCTACTAAAGACTCATTTTCAGATTGATATTTTGCAATCAATTCATCTTTTTTGCCTTCTTCTATCATTTTAGCTTCTTCAGCCTTTGATAGTTTTGCTTCTAATTCAGCTAAACGAGCTTCAGCTTCCTGCGACCTTTTTCTATACTTTTTGCTTTCTGCAATTAACGCACTATGGTCGGTCTGCTCCGTAGTGGTTTCTTTTGTAGTTCCCTCACTAGCTGTTTCGGTTGCTACTTTTGTTTCTTCGGACATACTGCCCTCCTATATTTTGTATATAATTAGTGGCAAAATGCAATATCTTGCATAATACCGTAGTTATAACTTAAATTAATAT
>VTLG01003067.1_pt1 | contig 13103 bp, 16 predicted proteins | sample 4694571 | NCBI WGS metagenome assembly VTLG01 (sample SAMN12604809, study PRJNA352737) | marine metagenome | biome: ENVO:00000447; feature: ENVO:00000209|ENVO:00000569|ENVO:01000036; material: ENVO:00002151; isolation source: viral sequences binned using virsorter ... | reverse complement strand
CGAGCGGTAAAGCCTCGTTCAATCCCTGACTTGAGCATGCCACTGACATACCCAGTCTGAGCCAGAGTGATAGCAGTATTCGCTTCAGCGGTATATCGAGCAGCCTCTTGTCTTTCATCTTCATCTTGAGGAGCAAGGATAGAACCCATGTATCCGCTATCAGGTGATAGAAGTGCAGCAGTATTCGCTGAAGTCATCGCTGCGGCAACATTCTGAATAGAAGTGTCATACAGATCCTTGTATGTGTACTCCTCACTTTTAACGACGCCATTCTCTGAACCTGTGATAGTCAAGCCATTTTGGGTTTCTACAACCTCATAGGATGGCCCAAGTTCTTCTTCAATAATTTTAGACAGACCAAGCCCTTGCATGTCTTCTGGCCGGATCATCAAGTCTGGTACACCAGTTTCTTCTCCGGACATAGCAGACTGGAGCGTGTCCAGAATAATTCTTGCACCCTGCTTGACACCTTCAGTCAGACGTTCTCCAGTCTTAACACGAATAGCATTATCAATCTGAGGTGCATACTTGTCGTAATACTCAGAAACTTCGGGGATAGTCTTGTCATTCAAAAGGGTCGAACTACCACCGGGAAGTTTTAATTGTTTGAGAGCATCCAACGCCCATTGGCTCCCTTGCCTTGCAGCATCAATAAGAACAATCCCTGCATTCCGTTTGACACCCTGATTGCCAAGGCTGAACCTGTAGTCTTCGTTCTGCATTGACATCGTGAGTTTCTCCCAACTCTGACGCTCAACTGCATCACGAACATCCATCGCTTGGTTTCCCTTGACAAGATCACGGCGTTTGGTCGCCATCAAATCATCAAATGTATTCTTTGCAGACAGTCTAAGTTCCGCCGCCTTGGCTTCAAAAGTCTCAAGGAAGAATGGGTCTGCTTTGAGTTCATCAGGGATTTGCAATGATTGAAGTTTGCCTTGATACCACGCTGCAAACTTAGAATCTTGATCAACCAGAGTTACGGGAGTTCCATCATCAAGGAGGCCAAGTTTACCTCCTTCCATATCTATAACAATGCTGTTACGATCTACTGCTGCCCCAAGTAATCCTGCCGCCGCAGATCCTTGAGTCCTAGCAGCAGCACGGGCAGAGAAATAACTGTCTCCCTGAATTTGGCCTGAGTCCACCAACTGTGGAATAGTCTTCAGTCCATTTGCAATAGCATCATCAAGGACACCAGCACTCTCACGTTCAATACGTTCGTTGCGATCTTTGACCCCCTTCTTGATAAAAGCCTCACCAAGAGTTGCGGACAGTTGAGCAAACGCTGCCATTGTTTGGGCAGTGCTATCAACAGGAGCCGCAGGAGTTCCGGGCAGGGCCGCAGGCTGGGCAGGGGCACCCTCACCAAACGTGGTGAAAGCCGAGATAGGTTGTGCATTTACATTGAATTGGCTCATACGAATTCACCTCCACCCGCAATGTAAGAACTTCCAACGGCTCCCATCACGGAGGCCACGAGATCTCCTGTACCGGGGATATAGGTTCCCTGAAGTTGATCAGGGGGTGCAAGAGGTTGTAGAGGGGAAGGCATAGCAGCGTTGATACGATTTGCTGCTTGTGCTTGGATAGCATTGAATTGTCTGTTGCCCTGAGCAATCTTGCCTTCATAATCATCTTGGGTAATCTCGACCTGACGAGCGGCCTTTACAAGGGCTGCTTGGGTTGCAGCAAGGACAGAGTTACCAGCGGTGGAATCTCGGCTCACGTTCATCCGTCCGATTGTTTCATAGGCTTTCTGCTCATACTGAGCGATCCTATCAAAGGCTTGCTTTTTGCGTTGGCCCAGTTGTTCTAATATAGTCGCGTATTGCTGATCAGCATCTTTCTTAGCCGACTCAGCAGTAAACTCATATCTTTTATTTTGGAAGTCAGAGAGTTCTTGCTGGTACTTAACCATCCGAAGATAGTGTCCGTTCCTTTGAATCTGAAGGGCACGGCGATAGGCTGCATCCGCTTTTGCTTGGCGACGCTGGCTCATACCACCTAAGATGGCACTTCCGACCATTAGGGCTGTACCGATTGCCATAAGCAGAACTCCTTAAATTTGTGGCCCTCAGGCCCGATTGTAAAACTGTTGCCGAATTCAAATCCCAACCATTGCAGCCATCTAATCGTCACACGATTGCGTTCGTCTGCAATATTGAAAAGCATCCTATATCGAGGGCGGAGCCGCAGCAGCCACTCCTTCGATAGTCGGCAGAATCCGAAGTAATTACTGAAGACACAATTAGTGCCTATCAGCCAGATACGTCCAGCATCTCCCTCAGGGACAACGCCAAACATACAGATAATTCCATACTTACCTTCAGCGGTGTAACACTCACCGTGAACGTACCCGTGGAACAATGCGTCGAATGGGTCAGCACCCAACGCTTTGATTTCCTCATAGTCTGCCGTTCTTAAGTTCTCCACAGTACGGGAGATATCTGGCAGAACACTCGTCCTGATCTTGATCATCTCTTCTGAGATCGAGAAGTCAGGTCGCCCTCAAAGAAGGCAGATTGAAAGTTACTTGGTAGGCCACTGGAGTTGAGTAGTTCAACCTTGGCCGATGATGATTGTGAGAATACTGGCACTCTGAATGATCCTTGGGATGATGGTAGGACATCAGTGGTACTTGAGTCAGAGGAGTAGAACCTTCCAGAGAATGGGTACTCAATAGGTTCACCATTCGTGGGTGTAACTCGGATGCTGAAGAATGAAGTCTCATCAAACATCACAGTGACGTATCGGATCTGGTGTCTACTTCCCGGCATACTTGGCATCGGACGCTGGTTGCCGAAGCGATCTTTGTCCTTGATAACCGGCTTGGTAAACTCATAACGCATGGTGTATGGCTCTCCGATGTACACGGGCGTGGTAGAAAAGTCTCCAGATGCCGTGATAGTGCCGTCTCCCCTAGCGGTGACGGTCAATTTGAAACCAGTATTGGTGTAGATTTCAGCAGATGCAGAGGGTGTATAGCCCAATCCAGTCCACTCGGTTGTGTTGGTGGAGGCTGAGTATGTGCCAGTTGACTTGTAGACACGACGATCCAAGGTGGTCACATAGTCAACATTCACATCGGTCAGTCCTGTCTGCATCTGGATCTTCTCAAGGAACAGATCATTGCCATACTTAATCAGCATAAACAGATCTGTATCAATCAAGAACACAGAGTAGATATTTCCACCGAAGGTGAACTTTGACCACGCCGACAATTCACGCCGCCCGTTGAGATCCATGAATTTGTAGACATACAAGTTAGTTGGATCATTATCCGTTACAGCAAACAGCATGTCCTCGTGGGTAGACGCTGCCATAGTCTTGATGCTGCCCTTGATGTACTTCGGCACCTGAGCAGATGCTTCAACGGCATCGAACTGAATATCGACTTCATTCACTTTGAAGAACTGTTTGACACCGCTGAAGTCTCCGCGAGGAAAAGCGAAGAAGAGACTAGACCCTGCCACCACGGGTTTGGTGTCGGGGGTAATCTCAAAAGCAGTTTGGGGAGTAATCGAGGCAGTCAGGGGTGACAACACTTGTTCGCCTTGAAGGCTGAACTGAGTACGGTCAGAGAACAGGATCAACCTGTTGGAGAAGGGGACTGCCTGCTTGAGGTTCGAAATAGATGCACCACCCACGGCAACATCAATGACATCAGAGTCAAGGAGTTGAGCCACGGTGGTGCGGTAGAAGTTGAAATATTCACCAACTTCAGACAGGATCACATTCTCTCCAGACAGTAGTACGAGTCTGTTCTTAAAGAATGCGATGTCACTGATCTTATTATTGACGAAGGTAGGGGGTGGGTTTGTTAGTTCGTCACCAACTTGTCTAGGGGTAAACTGAAAGTTTCCCATAGGTGCTGCGGTTGAACCACCAAACGAACCGTCTGATTGATTGAGTTGAAAGTTTCCGCTGGTTCCATCCCGAACAAGGACATGGGGCATGGTGGAAAAGTCGTAAGCGTTCTTGATACCGCCTGCGGTTGTCTCAACCCAGCGACCCTGACAAACCCCAGTCTGATCATTATCACCAACAAACTTGACATAGTAATCATCCACACCCGTCTCTGGATTACCGATAACTCTGATGACCATGCCGTGTTTAGCGACAGACGGGAGGTCTGCAAAGTTCTCAATATCATCCTTGATGACCGAGAGGATCTGTCCACCAAGTCCATCGGATGCAGTGAGGTTGAACGCCTCATTCGCAGAGACATATACAGTAGTTGTGCCGGTATTCGGTGCAGTCAGATCCAACGATCCTGAGGATGGACTAAAGGCATCCAACGCAGCAGCCACTTGAGTGGCAGTAGTAATGCCATCTTTACCGTTGCCCACGGTAGAGCCGTATCCAAACTCGGACTGGACACCGCCGGTGCCCGGATCAGAGTCAAGGTTTGCATCCTCACCATTCACAGATAACTCAAGTTGACACTTGGAGAAGTTCGCGGGTGACTGACGAACAACCACCAGAGCCTCGTGAGTATTCACTGAACCTGTGGACAAGTTAGTGGACTGTTCAACCTTTACAGAAGTGTTCACCAAGAAGGTCACATCAGCAATCGTCACAGCCCTAAAGTCAGCCCGTGGATTGCTTGAGGTGAAATATGCAGTTGTTTCTGCCGGTTCACCAGCCTCGTTATCGACAGTAACAGTCTTTGTGTTACCTGCCATATCAAATGCTTTGACAGTACCGCCACCATCTAGAACAAGAAAATATTGCTCATCTACATCACGGTTGACATGATGAATAAAAGCATCTGAAGCCACGCTCTGTATAAGGCTTCCAACAGACTCAGTAGGTGGACGCTTCTTCAGTCCTTCTACAACGCTACCAACGGCGTTCTCTTGGACTTCACATTGGCTGATCAGTCGCATCACATCAGGCTGCTGACTAACACCACCAATCAAGTTAGGAATATCAGTGGTAATTAGTGCCATTAGTATCCGCTCCCTCTAATACCTGAACGTCGGTTGACGATTTGAAAGGTGTCCATATTGTCGAAGATAGTACGGTCAGAAGTATCACCTTCAAACTCACGCAGGGTAGCCAAGGATTTCTGCTCATCACGGAGGGTGAAGGCGTTGCCCTTGACAGAGCCGACCATGCGATCTTGGAAGATGCGTGCAGCCCGCACAGTGATGTATCGACGGGCTGCTTCTGGGAGTTCTTCAAAGTCGTAGACAAAGACGATGGTGCATCGCACGCCGCTAGTAAACGTGAAGGTGTTGTTCGTCTTATCGAATAGTTTGGTTCCCCTCTGGATGACCTCACGGTTATCCGTTCCGATAGTTGATGATGAGTCTGGGGGTACAGTCGTATCGTTATCAATGCGGAGAACTTCAGCAGCGAGAATAATCTCGCCACTGGAGTCAGGGGAAAGTGTTTGATTGTGCAAGGTGTTGAAGTGCCATCCTTCACCCTGAACCTCGCGTGCAACCTCATCGAGGATGTTTTGTGCGATAGCAGCATCAGCATTCTGCGTCCCGGTGAGACTGTTGATTGGAGGCTCACCAATGACAGACAACATGGTGTTGACTGCGTTGAGTTCAGACGTTCTTGAAGGCATTACAACTCCTTGTAAAAAGGGCCGGGACACCCGAAGGTGCCCCGACCTGTGGGAGAATCAAGACTACACAAGTAGTCTCAGGGAGAAAGTCATTACTGAGTAATGAGTTCGTAGCAGCATTCTTCGCGGAGAACGCCGTGACCCATAGCGTACTTAGCAACCATCAGGGTGCCAAGACGGTCGAGTTGGTACTCAGATTCCAAAGCGAGGTCAAGCAACTTAACGGTGCCCACGCCTTCGGTTTGGAAGATAACACCAGCAGTGTTGCTGAAGTTGGCTGAGTAGCCAGCAGAACCACTCGCATCGAATGGGTTGTTAGCAATAGCAGCATCATCAAAGATTGTTCCTGCTTCATTGCTATTTGGAATGTGGTTGGACTTCATGATGCGAATACCCGCAACCTGAGCAACCTCACCCGTGGCAATAGATCCCATACCACCGAAGTCGGTGTTGATGGCATCATTACCTGACTTCACCAAGGTGTAGTACAGGGCTGGGGTGAGCAAGCAGTAACGCCCTTCGGATGGAACATTCTTTTCGTCCATCTTCTGAGCAGCCTGAGCGATACCCTCAACCAAGTCATCAGCGTCATATACTTGGTTACTGTCACCTGTGCCAGTTGCCGTAGTGTCAATTTGGGCACCGAGGAACTGAGTAGAAGTACCAGCAGCCACGCCGAAGCGGTCAGTCGTAGCACGGGCACCAGCGATGACGGTACGGATCAACGCACGGTCAGAGTGGTAAGCCAGTTCACGACCGATAGCGGTGGTGTAACCAGATCGGACATCGTAGTGGTTCTTGGCTTCGTCGATGTCAGCAATGAATGCAGACGAGACAAGAGTGCCATCGATGCTGATGGTACGCTCAGCGTGCTTGACCTTGGAGAGGTACTTGGCTTCGTCGAGAACACCATCCGAACCGGAGGAGTCCAGACCAGACCCGAGGATAGATTCACCGGGGGTGTGGTACTTAGCCGAAGCAGTACCCATCACTGGGAACTGAGCAGTCTTACCGCTAGAGATAGTACGGACAGTATGAAGAGGCATCATTACGTTTGCTTCTTCAAACACCTGAAGGACTTCACCAGAGAAGACCTTGAGGAACATTGCGTTGGCATCGCCAGTCGCATTGATTTGACCCAAACGAGAAACGTCGATTGGGTTCATGGAGTTTTGTGCTGCCATGAGACATTTCCTTTCTAAGAAAAGTTAGAGTTAGTTCGGGCTGATTTGACTGGGAGTTCGCCAAGATTGTCCCACCGCAGCAGGGTCAAAGTTAGTCTTGATCTTCTTCAGCACCAATAGATCCTGCAAACCAACCTTCAGGAAGGTCTACAGGAGATTGAGAAAGAACCCACGCGGTTCCATCCCAGAAATAGACATGGCCCCGAACATCGGAGCCGAGCCTGACGAGTCCATCGGACTCACTTACGAATACTACTTTTGAACTTCCGCACCCGCTCATTCCACCGCTCACGGTGAGGAGAAGGACGGGCATCCATCGCAGTATTTTTGTTGTCAAGTAAACGTGTAACGAACGGAGTAAGTAGAGACACCAATACACTCGTGATGATCTGTTGCATAGTTGCCTCAACTTAAATTTCATTTTTTACGCTTTTGTGCAGCCTTGATTACATCGCCACGAGTGACCTTATCAAAGGGCGGGGTCATTTTAGCAAGTTTCTCATTTCTCTTCTTTTTCATCTTCAGTTTGCTTTTTGAGTGACCATAGTGGCTAGGCATTATTTGGCTCCATTCTTAAGTGTGAGACGAGATCCTGTGTAGCCCATTGCAACCAAAGCAGTATTGAGCAAAGCAACAACTTGTACCCAAGGGCCATCAGAAGGGATGGCTCCAGAACCAATCACCGCACCAAGGGCGACGGCACACAGTGAGAGCCAAAATTCAGTAGTCTTAAATCCGGGTTTCTTATCCATTTGATTTCTCCATTAAAGTACGTTTGAGTTTTGAAGGCGGTTGTAGACCTGTTGCCGATAGGCAGGGTCTTTCTTATATCGAGGATCAGACATCGCCTCCGTCACTTGGGCACGAGACTGAAAGGCTCCACTATTCGGGATCATGTTGCTTGTCTCCCCCTGCAATAGTGGGGCACCTTGGGATTGCACAAAGCGTGCGTACATGCCATTCACGGCAGTCTGCATGACACTAGCATCGCCATTAATCATTTCATTGAAAGCATCGATCTCGGCATCAGGCAAGTTGTTCGATGCCCATTGCAGCATGGCGTTGTAGTTTTCTTCACCACCAACAGACTGAAATGTTGATTGTACTTCTTGCTCGGCAATGATCTTCTGACTTTCAACATAGTTGTCAATCATTGCACGCGGAATACCCGATTGAGCCAACCGCTCACGCGAGTCTTCAGACACATCACCAGTCGCATCAAACTCGTCGGACAATCGCATGAAGACTTCTTCACTAAATTGACTGGATACTTCTGGTTCTTCTTCAACCTCTTGCGGTTCCTGACGCGACTGCGAGAACTCCCTCTGGAGTTGTTCGTAGGCATATGCCAACGCCTCAGGGGACTCAAACTTCTCAGGGAGCCACGCGGGTCGTTCCGAGGTAACTTGCTCTTCGGCTTCCGGCGAGGCTTGCGGCTCAACTTGTTCTACTTGCTCCTGTTGATATGCGGGGGCTTCTTCACTTTTAATTTCTACTTTTTGATAATCAGACATCTTGTTGTTCTCCTTGAGACATCATGTTGTCGATGACCCTCGGCCCTGCTTGTTGGGCCAGCATCATCTGTTGTTGTTGCTGCATCGCTTGTTGCTGCATCATTTGTAATTCTTCTGGTGTCCTCACCAGACCTTTGGTGTCAATACCCAACGCCATAGCACGACGCTTCAGGTACTCACCAACATCGACATATTGTTGAAGCACTTGGGGTCCGAGGATCTGGCCTATTCCTGCAAGATAAGTGTCAAGTTTATTGAGATCATTTCCTCGCCCAAGTGCTTCAATTCCTGTGATGATGACGGGTCGGATCTTCTCCATAGGGATCTTTGGCAAGGCTCCCTCCCGCTTCATCTTGTTCATAATTAGTCGCACCATTGGGAGGCTTAACTCACGTGACAGGATCGAATAGATCCCTCCAAGTTGTCTCTCTACTGCTTGGGTTACTAGTCGGACTTCCTCTGCCGTGACTCGATCCGCATTACGAATTGAGCCTTCCACGAGGAGAAAGGCATAAGCAAGTCTCTCTTCAATTCCTCTGATCGTATTAAGAGCAACAGTGAAATCCGCCGCTTTCTGACTCTGGAGAACTGATACATCACCCGCAGATCCTTCTCTAATTGCACCGTTAGGTGACTCGCTAAGGGTCCGGGCACGGGTAGTGCCATTAGGACTCACAAGGAACAGAACTTTGGCAGCGGCAGCACTGCCTTCAACGATTGCTTTGGATAATCCCTCCAGTGATTGGAGATCGCCCATGTACTGTTCGACATAACCACGACCATAGTTCTCGCCATCAACTCTGCCCATGCGAACAGCAATGAAGGGAGCATCCTCTGGCTCAAGGGTTCGTCGAGAGTTCTCTAGTTCTTGACCATTGATTTCTTGGTAGACATCCACCTTGCCATCGGGACGGGTGATCATGCCTGTATACATATCAATATGTGATTTGTAGGCATCAGCCTGAGGACTAACCTCAACCTGTGCTTCTGGTGGCAGCATCGAAGGATGGACACTTTCCTTGAGTACCACGGTGCGGGTGATGCCCAAAGGACAACGCTTGACCACATAGCGATCAAGGTGAACCACACGCATATTGCCACCATCAGGGAAGTACAGAAGTGCGTTCCCGGTGACAACCAAATGTCTTACTGCGTCGAATAGTCCTGTGCGTACACCTGACCGCTCGACCTCATCCATCATAGATCGCTCAATAGTGGCGAGACTGTTCTCTACCTCAGTCTTGACCTTGGGGTCTATCTGTTCAAGTTCACGCTCAGTCTCCTCATCCAGTTGCAGACGGAAGAAAGGTGAGTTCGGGGGGAGTAGGGAGAGCAGGAGGGCAGATGCCAGATTATTGACACCTCTAGCCCCTACGCTCTGAAAAGGGGTTGGGAACTTGGTAGCACTTGTCGAGCCTTCTTCAGGAAGAATGGTCGGAATAGTGATAGCACTAGCGTCCCTTGCTCGCTCCAGAAACTGAGTTCTTTCGCTAGAGCATTTCTCGTAGATGCTACTTAGGGTTTCCATTAGAGATTCACCGTACCACCCGATGCATTCATCGGTATTTTCAGCATAGCCTTGCCTCTACGGCTGGTTCCCCGACGCTTGCGGACAGGGTTATCGGGCCTCGCTTGTAGATTTTTGAGGGGTTCCACCATTGCCAACTGGGGCGGAGGAGCAACATTGATCTGTGGTGGTGGCGGCGGTGGTGCTACCGGAGGTGGAGGTGGTGGGGGTAGAGCCGATGATCCGCCGCCTAGACACATAGTTAGTTCTCCAGAATATTATTTTCTTGAACTTTTAGTTCTTCAATGAGGAAGCGTACAACCATACGCTTACCAGTTTCTACCCATACCTGACGGTCAGTCCACTCAGGATCAGGGCAACGTTCGGGAAACCGCTCGTCCAAAGCCTTGATCAGCAAGGGATCTAGGGCGGGAAGTCTCCTCATAGTCATCCTTTCGTCTCCTTCTCAGTCTGAATGTATCCATAAAGCAATACGCTGTAGTTAATTAGGTCAAGAACAGTGTCCTCAATCTTTTCATCAGCCACCTTATACTCACCAGTATCAAGGAAAGTAATCAGGCGTGAGATCTTGTCCGTCATGCGGACCATGAACCCCCGCTTGGTATCGGTGATACCCAACTTCTCTACACGGGTGAAGTTCAGGAAGGGGTCACTCTGGTTCTCACCTCCTGAATAGTCGTGGTTTTTCTTGGACATCAACATCTGTGCATTGTTGCAAAGGTGCTGGTGTAGTTTTAGTAGTTCGTCTCTTGTCATCCTCTTGGCTCCCATAGTTTGACTTCGTTGGTTTCAAAATTGTAGTCGCCCTCTCTCATGATGTAGGCGACCCGTGCCTGTTGCAGAGCATCCTCTTCATCAAAGCCTTGGTCTTCGTAGGCTCGACGAACAGTCTCCCAACAGGGGTCTGGCTTCAGGATTCTGGCGGCAGTCTTGGGGCCGATACCGGGGCATCCTGAGTACCCGTCCACTGCATCACCCGTGAGGGTTTGCAGCAAATGATTGTAGTGTCCATCCGCTGGCGTGACTTCTGAGACATCTTCTTCAGGTCTGCCGGGATTGTAATGAAGACCTTTGATCTGCTTCAGGTCTTTGTCTGTAGACACAAGTATCTTTTCGTACTTTGTCTGCCACAGTCTCCTACCCATCAATATGCCGCAGACATCATCTGCTTCAAGGTTGGGATACTCATAATGGTTGTAGGCATCTCGGACATACTGCTTGAGAGTATGGAAGAGCAGGGGCTTGCGGGTCTTCTTACGGTGTGCCTTGTATGTCGGGAGGACATCTTTCCTCCAGTTCTTCTCACCACTTAGAGCAATGGCTATAACGCTTGCATTCAGTTTTTCTTTGAGGTCAGCAATCTCGATATCAAACCTCTGCCGTGCTTCACGAGCATCTCCATGCAGAGTCCACATGTCATCTCCCCAGTCCCATGCTACCTCGCTGCCGAGGGCACACTCCCAGAGAAAGATATCTCCGTCAATCACAAGGGCCGTTTTCGTCATCGCTGATTCCATTCATTACTGCGTGCTTGCCAATATCTACAAGTCCAAGCACTGAGTGAAATGGCCCTTGAAAGGCCACTGTTACATCCTCAACATCTTCCGTGCGATTATTCGCGGCGAGGAACACCATCGTGTCGTGACGAGTACGCAACTCATCAAGCAACTTGGTGGTGGGTATCATATCTAAAGGTTCATCCATCAAAATCTCTGTCTCCTTAATTTCTTGAGCCTGCGGGTCTGCGACTTCCGCATCTCTGAGTTACGCGGATACTTGCTGCCATTAGCCACGATCTTGGCTTGGGCAGTTTTGTACCGCAGATAAGGCATTACACGCTTGAGTATTTCTTCAGCGTTTTTGCCATACACAGACCAACGAAAAACAGTCGCATCGTTTCGTTGCCGTGTGGTGATTGACCCACCGAATAGTCGAGCGGGTGTTTTCACCAAAGAAGGTGAGACTGAATCAACCTCTATTACAGGCCCATTATGAAAAGCCACATATCCCTCCCCATCAATTACTCCAGCCAACCATGCAAGATCAGTGAGTGTCGGCCCATGTTGATCCGATCTTGTACTCACCATCGAGCGGACATCTGAACTCGTAATGTTCACCGGCCTTACGCATCGCTTGTACCGCAGTTCGTCCGACATCATCCGCCTCTTCTTGGTTGGTTTGGAGTTGCACTTCATCATGAACGTGCATCAGTTGTTGTACATCCAGACGATCATTATGAAAGTCTTCGTGCATAATAACAGTTGCACGCTTCATCAGAATACTACCAGCAGATTGCAGTAGAAGATTCAAAGCACTATGCTCTGATCTGATTGGTAGTCTTCTACCATCAATAGCAGGCAACCATTCTTGTGATTGCAACTTCTTGGCAATGGCATTCTTCAGACGCTTGAGTGCTGGAATACCTCGTTCAAGCATATTCCTCATACGCCGCCCTTCAGTTTTGCCACCACCAACAAGGCTTCCAATCTTGATGTCTCCAGCACCATACAGGGTGGCATACATAATGCCCTTACCAGTAGATCGTGAGACACCCATCTTGTCGGCATTAAACTGGTGAATATCACCTTCTTGAATTACTGATGCATACTCACCATCATCCCATCGGGCAAGGTAGTGAGCAAGGCATCGCAGTTCCAGACCAGACATATCACACCCAACCATAACTTTACCATCGGCAGGAGTGAACAATGCTCTGCACTCTTTTCCCCAAAGAGATCCAAGAGATGGTACTTGACCAAGGTTGGGTCTGGAGTGGGAGCATCTTGAGGACACGGTTCCGATGGTGTTGACTCTGCCATGCACTTTGCCATTACGCACAACCTTGAGCCACGCCTCTTTACCATCACTCAGTTGACCCAGACGCTTGATGATGGTCAGGTATTTGGTCAGAATCTTAGCCTCTGGATAATCGAGCGAAGAAAGTACAGCCTCATCGACACGCGGACGACCGTCCCCAGTAAGTTCCGTTGGTTGCCACCCGTACATTGACTTCAATGCGTTGGCTATCTGCAACCGACTGCCGGGGTTGAAGGGAATCTTGCGGACCTTCAGGGGGCCTGCAATCAGGTTAAAGGTATCTCTCTTGGTGTAGTCCTTCTTGCGTTTGAACTGCTCCTTAGTCACCTTGTGGTAGTAATACTGAGGAGTCTTCATCGGCTCCTCCTGCGGCGGGAAAACTTTTTGGAGCGTTGCTTCCATCTCCGCCTTCTCTCCAATAAGTTCTGCGTGTAATCTTTTGGCGGCATCTTCGTCAAACGTCACGCCCTCCTTCT
>VTLG01017036.1_pt1 | contig 13104 bp, 18 predicted proteins | sample 4694571 | NCBI WGS metagenome assembly VTLG01 (sample SAMN12604809, study PRJNA352737) | marine metagenome | biome: ENVO:00000447; feature: ENVO:00000209|ENVO:00000569|ENVO:01000036; material: ENVO:00002151; isolation source: viral sequences binned using virsorter ... | reverse complement strand
AGAAACTAAATATATAGACTGGAAAGCTAAATATGAAGTTGAACAAGCTATTAAAGAATATGAAAAACTTTGCCCAGACTTTATAGAAGATAGAGAAGTTGAAGTTATTAGAACTAAATCTGAAGTAGAAGGTTTATCAAATTTTGAAATAAAACCTAAATAATGAACAATGTAGAAACTTTAGATAAGAAGATTAAAGAAGACTTTCGAGCCTTTTTAACTCTTGTCTGGAGAGAACTCGATTTGCCAAAGCCAACAAGAGCTCAATTATCTATAGCTAAATACTTACAAACTGGTCCTAAAAGATTACAGATCAGTGCTTTTAGAGGAGTAGGTAAAAGTTGGATAAGTGCAGCTTTTGTTCTTTGGACGTTATACAATAATGCCGATAAAAAGATAATGGTCGTTTCAGCTAGTAAAGAAAGAGCTGATAACTTTTCAATATTTTGTCAAAAACTAATCTTAGATATTAAATGGCTAGGACATCTTGGTCCCAAGAATGATGACCAAAGATGGAGCCGTATATCTTTTGATGTAGGACCAGCTAAACCTCACCAAGCTCCCTCTGTTAAGTCTGTGGGTATAACTGGACAGATGACAGGTAGTAGAGCTGACTTGCTAGTGTTTGATGACGTAGAGGTTCCGTTGAATAGTGCTACTGATATGCAGAGAGAAAAGTTACTACAATTAGTAACGGAAGCAGAGTCTATTTTAACTCCCTCTGATGAATCTAGAATCCTATTTCTTGGCACTCCTCAATCAACCTTTACAATCTACAGAAAGCTGGCTGAAAGAGCCTACAAGCCCTTTGTTTGGCCAGCTAGGTATCCAAAGTCATTATCCAATTACGAGGGCCTTCTAGCCCCTCAATTAGAAGAAGATATTAATAAAAGAAATGCAGAGTCCTGGACTCCAACAGATACTAGATTTTCAGACAAAGATCTGATTGAAAGAGAAGCAGCTATGGGACGTAGCAACTTTATGTTGCAGTTCATGTTAGATACCTCTCTGTCTGATGAAGAAAAGTTCCCTCTTAAATTTAGAGATCTAATAGTAACCCCTCTCGGAGAAGAATGTGCTCAAAGGTATGTTTGGTCCGCTGATCCTCGCTACTTGCTTACGAAACTCAATCCTGTCGGCTTACCTGGGGATCGCTTCTATGGACCCCTCTTTATTGACGAAGCAGCAGTTCCATACGCTGAGACGATTGTTTCGGTTGACCCTTCAGGGCGAGGTTCCGATGAAACTGTGGCCGCTATCCTTTCTCAAGCTAATGGCTACATTTTCCTCAGAGACATCAAAGCTTACAAAGAAGGATATTCTGATCGTACCCTCATCGACATTATTCGTCTTGGTAAACGATATAAGGCAACGAAATTAATAATTGAATCTAACTTCGGTGATGGAATGATTTGTGAATTATTTAAACGTCACCAAAGACAAGAAGGCTTGATGGCTGATATAGAAGAAGTTAGAGCAACAACTAGAAAAGAAGAAAGAATAATAGAAACTCTTGAACCAGTAATGAATCAACATAAGTTGATAGTTGATCCTAAAGTTTTTGAATATGACTACAGATCTAACCCTGATGAACCTCCTGAGAAAAGACTAGAGTATATGCTTATGTATCAACTCTCCAGGATGTGTAAAGAGAAGGGAGCTGTAAGACATGATGATAGAGCTGATTGTTTAGCTCAAGGTGTCAAATGGTTTATTGATGCTGTAGCTATTTCAGCTCAAGAAGCAGTAGATAATAGAAAAAAACAAGAATGGAACGCAATGGAACAAGCATTTATAAATCATCCTCACTTGGCTACAGATGCCCTTGTATTAGGGAAAAGCTTTAAAGACATAGAAGTACAGCAAAACAAAGTATATGACTGGACTCAGAGCCGCTGAGAAGTCATTGCAGGGAGGTAAACAGAGGAAGTGGTGCTCCTCTGTGTGGATTGCGGTGAGACGGAGCCCTTGATTATTCGGGGCTCCCCCTATATCCATTTACATATACCCCCGCTTAATCAGGTTTCTCAAGTCTTCCTGAATTAAGTAAACCTCTCTCAAATCGCCTCAGTAAAGCCCCAAACCCCAGTGTTTGTAAGCGAGCGTAGCGAGCGTCTTTTTACCGCTAAACGTCTAAATGCCTAGTAAAGAGGATACCCTCTTAAAACACTTTAGATATGAAATTAACAAACGTAATAGTACTGTTCAATAAGTACAGACTATTAATATTAGAACGCTTAAAGGTTCAAAGATGGCCAGTAGTTCATGATGATAAAGAAATAAAGCAACAAAGAGATTTAGCGAGACTATCTCGTATGTATAAAAAATCTAAATGATGTTGTGTCTAGGATTGTATTCTCATTCCTAGCACTCTTGGATTATCTGGTGAACAGCAGTTAGCAGTGGCTTTAGATGTGTCTGTAATCATCCAGGCATATTTATCTGCAACCTTTACAGGTAAGCCACAATTTTTACATGGGATGTATTTAGGCATGAATAGTAGATTGAAACAGTTACATGATGATTTGGTTATTGCTATGAAGAGTAATAATCATCAACAGGCTAATCATATCACGAAAAACATAAAACATGAAGAAGAGAAGGAGCGTTTGATGAAATGGGTTTGGTATCGGTAAATTTTTATCATAAATTTCTGAACCCTTAGCGTAATACGCCAATCTCCGATTAACCCCCAAAGCCCCCTGGAAATCTAAAACGAGGGGGGTGGGGTCTATTTTTTCTAGTCATACCAAGGGTTTGCACCGCATATAGTATGCGATGACCATTGGAAATTGGCTCAATTCCAGGGAAATTTATTGGTCACAATTCTCAATTTCTCAACTGATCTGTCCGAAATTTATTATGTATAAAAATAAAAAGAATATATATAGAAAGATAATGGCTCACAATGTTAGAGCTATCTACAACCGTATGAACAAGATGCTCTCAACAATCCCACCAAATAAAGATATACATTTAGGTGAAGATGGAGAACATCAAGACACAATATTTAATGTCATGAGTATTGAAGAAGAATGGATAATAGATCCTGATGTAAGGGATGATATAACTTTATTAAATTTAAAACCAAAGAAATGATATTGACACTTTAAAAATGTTTGTCATTATTAAATTGTTTTCTATCCCACTCAACCAACTATGAAAAGAATTGATTTGTTACTGACTAGGTTAAAGACCTATGTTGAACTATTACAAGTGCAACTAAAGTTACATGATCCTGGTTCTAATGATCATCATTTAATTCAAGATGAATTAGATACAGTTGAAATACAACTTGAGTTCATGTTGTCTGTTGATGACCATTTAAATAAAAGAGTCAAACAAAAGAATCATCTAACTTTAATTAAATAGATAATTCCACTCAACCATTTAATATGTTATTATCTTAAAAGATCAATTAAAGATCTTACCTCAACAGCTCCATCACACTAAGCCAATTAAGCAATTAATACTATTGTCTTAATTAAATAGTTTTAATACAGTGTGATTACGATACATGTCTCAATCTTGTATCTTAATGATGGATGAAACTTTTGGTTGAGTGGCATCCTTAAACCCTGGGCTTTATGCCTGGGGTTTTTTTAATGCAATTAAATAAATATATAAATGTTACCAACACCAATATTTGAGATGGCATGCCTAATGCTTTGCTATGTCTGGCTTATGGTCCTCATCATGCCAGTAAATGATGATTAATTGTTACTGAATGTAAACATATAAGTTGCATATGTGGGACTGATACCACTATAATAAAATCAAGATAAACAACAATCGTTGTCTTATCTCAATTCCACTCAACCAATTCAATCACTCATCATGGCACAAGCCACACTAACTAAACCAACTACTACTAAAAAGTATGATGGTCCGACTGGTGAAGAAAAGCTAGTCAACGAACTTATCGAAATGATTCAAAAAGGTGTTAACCCTTGGAGAAAAGAATGGTCAGGAGATTGTGATGGTACTCATCGCAATTTAGATACAGGTAAAAGGTATCGAGGAGCTAATCCAATTATTCTTGAGATGTATCAAGAAGTAAGAGGTTATAAGCTTCCACTTTGGATAGGTATGGCTCAAGCTAGATCCAAGGGATTCTTACCTATTAAAGGTTCAAAAGGTGCATACATCTTAAGACCTCAAAAAGTATCTTTCCCTGATCTTGATGCTAATGGTATCCAACAAAAGAACGAAGATGGATCTATTAAGATGGTTCAATTTGTTAAGTACAAAACTTGTTGTGTATTTAATGTTGATGCCTTAAAAGGTAAAGACGATAAAGCACAACAAAAGTTGGATGCTCTTAAAGATAAAGAGATAAGGAATATTAAAGCTCAAGCTAAACCCTTATCTAATCGTTTAAGTAATGCTAAAAAGATTTTATTTAAAGACTGGTGTCATAAGGATAATGTTCCCTTAACTCATTCAGGTGATAGAGCTTTTTATAGTCCTGGACAAGACAGGATTCAAATGCCTAAACCTCAGTTCTTTACTAATGAAGAATCTTATTATGCAACATTAGCTCATGAATGTGTTCATTCAACTGGTCATTCTAAAAGGTTATCTCGTCCATTCGAGGGAACTTTTGGAACTAAGAGTTATGCCAGGGAAGAATTGATTGCAGAGCTGGGGGCGTTTCTCATATGCAACCGCTTACAAATTAGTTCTGATACCAGGAACCATGCCGCTTATTTAGATAGTTGGTTAAAGGTATTGAAAGATGGTCCTAATACTCTAATGAAAGTACTAGGTCAAGCAACCAAGGCATCCAACTTAATCGTAGGAGCTGAGGTTGATAACGATCACTCACACTCTAAAAGCTCAACTTCAAACGAGGTAGCACAATGAGCACTAGATCTCGCATCGGCATACTACGAGAGGATGGTTCTATCCTCTCCGCCTATCATCACTACGATGGTTATCCTGAATGGTTAGGCGTAACACTAAATAAGTATTACAGTCAGCCCAGGAAAGCTAACAAATTGGTTAAAGGTGGCAATATGTCTTGTTGCTACACCAAAACCAGGTGGTCTAAAAAACTAGGCTCTTATAAGAATAGATATTATGGACCTCAGTATTATTCCAAAAGAGGTGATGAAAATTATCAACCTCAAGTTTCTAAAAACTTAAAGGAATATCAAGAGCTAGTAGCCTGGGAGGAATTTATGTATATCTATGTTGAAGAAACATGGGTAGCCTACAAAGTTCATACCAAATCTGGACATAGTGGATTTGCTAACAATGCACCATGTACTTCACTTCAATTAGTGACCATACCAGATGATTATCCCAAGGACTTAGTGCAATGAACTATGAACCTTTAACCTATTTTCAATTTAGAAAAAGATTTCCTTATCTTAACTATCTAGATTATTCTAAATACCTAGAAGATTATGATAAAGAATATAAAAAATTCTATAATCTTAAGTCCGATTAACATCGGGCTTTTTCTTTATGTATATACCAGGTAAATTATCCTGTTATCACTCATACTCTAAACGGCCAACTTAGTTGGTCTTTTTTTTATGAACACTAAATATGGTGGTATCCACATACTCAGTTGCACTTATAACTTACATCAATAAAACTTATACAAATCTCTATCCCACTTCTGAAATTAAAATGCAGTATGACCCTTATAAGCACAAGGCTAAGACAGTTGAAGAATTAAGCTATCCTTGGGGCTTTAATGTACCTATAGATACAGAAAAACCAGTAAAACCCTGCACTAAATGTGGAATTGTAAAGAAATGTAAATGTGATTCTAGTTGAGTTCCATTAGTAGGTTGTTTTACTTAACAAAATGTTGTATGCTGATTGCACTAGGACAACTAAGTGATTTCTTTACCCAACAAACAGTGTAGAAAATATACCGTCAAATATATTGATGAAAAGTTTATTGAACATTGTGTAGAAATCTACGCATTTTCAATAGAACAAGCTAGAGCAGACGTTATAGATTTAATCCCTTACGTTTATGACCATCCTGAATCTATTAAAGGAATAACAGAACACATTAAATGATTAACTCACCACTCAACCAACAAACATGGACACAGAAGATCTTGAGCTATTTAGTAGGCAGCTCAGTCGAGAAACACATCAAAGTGATGAAGCAACAACGAGACTTAGAAATAAAACTAAACGAGCTGAAAACAAAGCTTATGGTAGCTCAACAATCTACGGTCAGTCACTATTAAAGAATTTTGTTGGAATTATTTCCGACACTCTAAAAGCTAGGCTTCAATACTTAAGAAAAGGTGGTGGTGCTGTTGATGCGGCCTTGGTGTATAAACACCTCAAGGATGCTGATATGAAGGTGGTTACTGTTATCACTATGAAGGTATGTCTTGATGTTCTTGGAAAGGATAATAAGCCACAATTAGCAGACCTCACAATCTCTATTGGCAAAGCTATTGAAACAGAATTAAGGCTTAATTATTATTTTGCCCAGGATAAAGATTTATATAACAATATCACTCATAAGTTCCACTCCAGTACAGGAACCAGACAAAAGGCTACAGTCTATAGGCTTCAGTTCAATCGAGAAAATATAGTCTGGCCAACATGGTCTAGGGAAACAGTACATAAGATAGGTAGTTGGGCTTTAGATAGTCTTTGTATGTCTACTCATTGGATTAGGAAAGAAACCATTCCAGTCGGTAAAAAACGTAGCCGTACTGTAATGAGATACAGTCAAGAGTTTTTAGGATTAAAAGATTCAATAATACACAAAGCAGAAGAGTTAGCTTTCTGTAGATGGCCGATGGTATGTAAACCAATACCACATAGTAATGAAGAACCAGGAGGATATTTAACAGAAGAAGTAAGACGTATATCTCCTATGGTTAGGTATAAAGGTCCATTACAGGGTGGTAAACAGGGAGAGTTACCAATCCAGTTTCTGAACAATCTTCAGGACCAGGCTTATTGTATTAACCTCACTGTATTTCAAGTAGCTAGGCATTGTTTTGATACTTTCAAATCTATTGGAAAATTCAAAAGAGCTGAAGCTAAACAACCACCAGCAAAACCAGAAGGAGAGTTAACTAAAGAAGAGCTAAAGGAGTATAAAAAGAGTCGAAGAATCATTGAGGATTACAACGCACAAATCGAACAAAAAAACTATCGTACTACTGAAGTTATGTATGTAGCTGAAAAGTACAAAGACGAAAAGTGTTGGTATGTTCCTTGGAGCTTTGGTTATAGAGGTAGGGTCTATCCTTTAGTTGATACCTTGTCACCTCAAGGTACGGACTTTGATAAGGCACTCTTATATTTTCATGATGAGGGTCCTATTGATGAATATTATTTAGCTTTCCAAGTAGCAACTACATATGGTCTAGATAAGAAAACTTACAACGAAAGATACAAATGGGTACACAACAACATCCCACTTATCAGCCAAATTGCTACTGATCCTATAGGCAACATTAGTTTATGGGAGGACACAGAGGAGCCCTGGTGTTTCCTTGCCAGCTGTTGTGAATATTATTCCTGTTGTATAGCTAAAACTAAAACAACAAGTGGATTACCTATTGGTATAGATGCAACCCAATCTGGGATACAACATCTTTCAGCATTAACTTTAGATGCTACTGCAGCAAAGCTAGTTAATGTTTTACCAACAGATGTACCAGCTGACGGATACAGAACAGTAGCTGAACATAGTCATAAGTATTTACAGGATAAAAGTCTTGTAAAACATATTGATCGTAAGGTTACTAAAAGAACCACAATGACTCTTTGCTATGGGGTTACAGCTCATAGTGCTAGAGCATATATAAGAGAAGCGTTAATGGAGAAGGGAGTTGATTTATCTATTCCTGGAAGATTAACAGATATTACCAAAGCTATTTATGAATATGCTATCCCAGAAGTTTTTCCTGGTCCTGTCGAAATAATGAAATGGTTTCAGAAATGTGCCAAACAAATTATGGAAACACAAGACAGTATCCAATGGACTACACCATCAGGTTTTATAGTCCGACAGGATCTAAGGAAGAGTCTATCTAAAAGAGTACAGACAAGACTTATGGGAGCTGTTATAGATTGCAAGATTGGTAATGGTTGGGGAGGTCCAGAAATTAAACATCATGTTTCAGCACTTGCTCCTAACGTAGTCCACAGTTACGATGCTTCACTTTTACATTTTACTTTTTCTGAATGGGATAAACCTTTCACAGTTATTCATGATTGTGTCTTAGGTAGATCCTGTGACATGAAGGAAATGGCAAAAGATATAAGGATGCACTTTGTTGAAATGTATAAAGAACCAATACTTGAAGACTGGGCGAACCAGGTTGGAGTAGAGGTTCCTTTATCACTCATCAAAGGCACTCTCGATATTAATAAAGTTAACGAAGCATTGTACTTTTTTTGTTAATAACTAAGGTGCAACTGATATGCCTGAACTTTCTGAAAATGCCACTCTTATTGAGAGGCTTCAATACTATGTAAATTTTGATGAACCCAGTAAAGCAAAAGCACTTGCTAGGGTAGCAGACTTTTTAGAAGAATGTTATTTATGGGATCTTGATTTTTATGGGTAACAAATGCTAATAAATTCTGTTAAGTTAAGCCTACACATCTTTTACATTTAGGTTATACTTGTCATAGTGGAACTGATCTTTCACTGTTATTAGTAATTTATTCGTATTGTCTTATTCCTCTTGTTACCAATGACTAATGACTCTAAAACCAACCATTCTTTATATAAATTATATTTGGCTTTTGATGTTATACGGTCATTAGATAGGGAATTTCCAGCACAACTATTAACTACATTTTTATATATTGCTAGCCACAACGGTTGCAAGCAAGAAGACATCATTACTGATACAGCTATGACTTCTTCTTCAGTATCTAGAAATGTTACTTGGCTTGGTCCAAGACATAGGCTAGGAAAAGAAGGACTACGTTTAGTTTACAGAGAAAAAGATCCTAGTAACCATAAGCGTTATCAAATCTTTTTAACTAGAAAAGGTGAGCAAATAGTAAAGCTTATCGAAAATGTCCTCGATCAAAAACCATGAGCACCACACTTAAAACTTGGGGAGACATTCACAAGTACACCTGGAATTATTGTTGGAAGCGTCAAAAATCCGCTGATGACACTCTTACCAGAATTCATAGAATCACTTCTTATTGGGGAGAATCACTTCCACTCAGACACCTAACTAAGGGTCATGTATGGACTGAACTTCAAAATGATCTATTAGATGATTACGATTTATCTAATAGTAGAGTGAATAAAATAGTTTCTTGTGCTTCTCATGCGATGAGATACACATTCCAAAGAGACTTGCACTCATACAAGCGACCCTTTTTTGAGCTACTAGAAGAAGATGAAAGTAGGCAAGCTTACTTCACTAAAGAACAAGTAGTTCAATTATGTTTAACAGCTGTAGAAATTTTCCAAAATCAAAATCTTGCAGATGCAATGAATGTTGCAGCCTATACAGGTATCAGACAAGGAGAATTTTTAAGGGTAAGAATAAGAGATGTTGATTTAGAAAACAATGTTGTATGGATAGGTGGCCGTCCAGAAACTACTACTAAAAATAGATCTGGAAGACCAGTACCAATACATGTAAAAATAGAGCCATTATTCTTAAAACGAATCAAAGAAAAAGATCCTAAAGGATTATTATTCGGAGACGAATGGTTGAATAAAGGACAACTCTATAAACAATTTGTTAAATGTAGAAAGCTAGTTGGATTAGATGAATCATATGTATGGCACTCTTTCAGGCACAGTTTTTGTACCTGGTCTGGAGCTGTAGATCATCCTATAAATATCCAAGCTGTAGCTGGACATAGAAACATTAAAACAACATTGAAATACTGTAAGCCGACCAATCCAGCTTTACATAAGTTAGTTGCTAAATTGTAGACAGAAGGACCGCATCCTCTAAAATAAGAAATGCGGTACTTGCTGGAGAGTATCAAAAAGCCTATTTTTTTACTTTTTGCTATGATTTTTACGCAATGCAATCGCTCAAAACCCTTGGGAGCGTGGTGGAATTGGTAGACGCACCGCACTCAAAATGCGGTACTAGATAATAACATACATAGAACTCAATCACTCATAGCGGCTGAAAAGCCGCTTTTTTATTGGGTTCTTTTCGTTTGCACTCAACCAGTCAAATTATCAGGAACATCCGATGCCCGAACTAACACAACATGAGATAGAGAAATTAAGCGAAGAGGACTATTCAATGTACCTCGCTTATGGAGTAACTAAGCCTTATGAAATCAAAGAAGAGCACTATGAAAGCTATCTCAAATCACAAAGAAAATTTGATCTATGAATGGATAAAGAGAGTTAAAAGGAAACTTGAAAACTTACCAACAAAATATCCAAGTCCAAAGAAACTATGAAACTTAGATCATCAATCCAAAAGAACCAAATGCAGAAACCAAACAGATACGTTTTTGAAACTGAATTAGATGGTTTTATTAACGTCTATCAAGATTCTGGTAAATATGAAAATAGAACTTTTTCTTACAAAATTCCAGAAAACATATTAACTAAAATTGAAAAAGATAGAAAAGAATTACTTAAATGGGTAGATACTAAATTAGAAAACCCTAAGAGAGTAGCTCTTAACCCTGAACCTTGGGATGATGAAGGGTTATGTAAATACAGTTATAGCGAAACTGCTAAAAAACCTATACCAGTTTTTGTAGATACAGAAGGGCAGCCATTGTCTGATTCAGACCTACAAAATTTAAGGAAAGGTACTCAAGCTGTGCTCATTGTTGACCAGTCACCATACACCAAACCAGCCAAAGGAACATCCCTTAAAGTTGTCGGAGTGCAAGTGACAAAACTAGTCACTGCCACAGGTGCAACTGATAGTGGAGATTTAAGCCTGGAAGATATTAATTCTATCTTTGGAACAAGAGATGGATATAAGTCTTCATCACCAACAGTAAGTGATGATCGACCAGCTGAATTAGCCAATAGTTATGACTTCTGATTATGACTTTTCGCTCTGCTTTAGAAGAGCGTATTGCTAAGTCATTTGAAAAAGATAATGTTGTTTATCTTTATGAAGCGAGGAGTTATAGCTACAAACTTGAATCGAAATATACACCTGATTTCTTTTTAAATAACAACATCATTCTAGAAGCTAAGGGTTTTTTTAAACCAGCTGATAGAAGGAAGATGTTGGCTATTAAGAACCAGTATCCAGACTTAGATATACGTTTTGTCTTTCAAAGAAATAATACCTTATCGAAAAATAGCAAAACTCACTATGGAGATTGGTGCGACAAGCATGGATTTCCTTGGTGTATCTATCCAAACATTCCATCCTCATGGCTTCCAGCGATCTAATGCCCACCATAGATAACTTTGTCTCTCGTTTACAAGACGAGGGATACCCAGTTCAAGTCATTCTTGAATCACTAAAAGAGTACACCGAAATCTACGAGGAACTATCCTCAAAATGAATAATGAAACGTCCGAATTTATTACGCACAAAGCCTGTAGTAATTGTCCTAGTTCTGATGCACTTGCTGTTTATAGCGATGGCCACGAATATTGTTTCAGTTGCGGCTATACGAAGCATGCTAATGGAGAGAATCTTAAGGATTCCAAAGGACATGCCAACCAAAGTATTACCTACGAAGGAGAATTTGCCCGAATTGCCTCGAGGAATATAAGTGAAGAAACTTGCAAGAAATTTAATGTCAGGGTCAGTCATCCTGGGCCAGTTATACGGTTCCCATATTTCACTACATCCAGACAGATTAGCTCGTACAAAGAGAAAACTAAAGAGAAAGATTTTTATTGGACAGGTAAAAATGTTGACAAGACATTGTTTGGTCAACATCTTTTCGGCTCTGGAAAAACTCTTGTTATTTCTGAAGGCGAAATAGACGCACTTTCCATATGGGAAGCCAGAAAAAACTGGCCAGTAATGTCTATTGCCAATGGAGCTAAAGGTGCTTATAGAAACTTATCAGCACAACTACCAGCACTTTTAAAATTTGAAGAGATTATTCTCTTTTTTGATAACGATATAGCTGGACAAGAAGCCGCTGAAGAGTGTGCTTCTTTATTTCCAGCTGATCGAGTATTCATAGCAAGATTAGCAGGGTACAAAGATGCCAGCGAAGCATTACAAGCTAAAGATGCTGAAGCTATTCGTCAAGCTATATGGAACAAAAAACCCTACAGCCCAAGAGCGATCATTGATGGAAGAAGTCTTTTTGATCTCGTCACAAAACCCATTAATGGAAAAGATGCTGATTGGCCTTTTCCTGGACTTAATACTTTAACAGGAGGATTACGACTAGGAGAGTTATGTGTATGGACTGCAGCTACAGGCTGTGGTAAATCTACAGCTACTGGAGAAGTATGTGTATCACTCATAGATCAGGGCTTTACCGTAGCTTACATAGCTTTAGAAGAATCAGTACAAAGGCAAGCTTTAAGACTAATGACAGTTAAAGCAAATAAGCCCTTACATTTAAACAACGAAATACCAGAAGATGAGTTACGAAAAGCTTTTGAAAGCAGTATCGGCTCTGGGAAAGTTTATTTACGAAGTGGATTTGGGAGTGTTGACCCTGACCATTTACTTAATGATATTCGGTTTGTCGTAAAAAACTTTGGAGCCCAATTTGTCATCATTGACCATTTATCCATATTGCTTAGTGGTAATACGGATGATGAAAGAAGAATGATCGACCAGGTAATGACCAAACTAAGGTCATTTGTAGAAGAAACCAATATCGGCATGATCTTAATCTCACACTTAAGAAGATCACATAACGATAAAGGACATGAAGAAGGAGCCCAGGTATCCCTAGGTCAACTAAGGGGAAGCCATTCAATAGCTCAACTAGCAGATATTTGTTGCAGCTTATCCAGGGATATAACTTCAGGATCTAATACTACAAAACTAACCGTACTTAAAAATAGATTTAATGGTCAAACTGGACCTATAGATGGAGTACTTAGTTACAACAAAGAAACTGGAAGATTAGTTGAAATACCCACCGCACAAGATTTTTAATGAGACTCGCATTTGACGTAGAGACTAATGGACTATTGCGAGAACTTGATTGTAT
>VTLG01014265.1_pt1 | contig 13105 bp, 9 predicted proteins | sample 4694571 | NCBI WGS metagenome assembly VTLG01 (sample SAMN12604809, study PRJNA352737) | marine metagenome | biome: ENVO:00000447; feature: ENVO:00000209|ENVO:00000569|ENVO:01000036; material: ENVO:00002151; isolation source: viral sequences binned using virsorter ... | reverse complement strand
AAACTACGAGCCAAATACGAAAAATTAAAAAACCAAGAAGACTAAAAAAAATACACACTTTGTGTGATTTTTTTCAAATATTTGATACTTATTATCAAATAAATACACTATCGTGCATTCGCACAACATATAGTGTAACCGATTAAACTAATCTAATTATAGTTCCAAATAACTATATTGAATCCAAACGGAGAATTAATAATGGATGATTTATTAAGAGAAGCTATCGCAGATGCTAAAGCAGTTCGTGAAACAGCACTTGCAAATGCAAAGATAGCACTTGAGGAAGCATTCACACCACGTTTACAATCTATGTTGTCTAAAAAAATCCAATCAGAAATGGAAGACGCTGACGAAGAAGATGCTGAAGAAAGAGGCATGTCTGAAGAAGAAGCTGAAGAACTGATGGATAAAGACGAAATGGATGCTGAGGAAATGATGGACAAAGACGAAATGGGTCACGAAGAAGGTGAACACGAAGAAGGTGAACACGAAGAAGGTGAGCACGAAGAAGGTGAACACGAAGAAGGTGAGCATGACGCTGAGGAAATGATGGCCAAAGACGAGGAAGAAGCCGAAGAAATGATGGATAAAGATGAAGAGGAAATGGACGAATCTGAAGATAAAGACGAAATGGAAGATAAAGATGAAGAGGAGAAAATGGACGAAATGGAAGATAAGGAAGAGGACGAACTTGACCTTGAATCCGTATTAGCTGAGCTAGAAAAAGACTTGGAAGACGAAGACGACATTGATGAAGAATACAACACAGACGAAGTCGGTGATGGTATGAACAAAGATGAAGTTGAAGTTGACGACGAAAAGCTAGCTGAGAATGATGTATCATCTGAAACCGGTAAGGCTGACAACAAAGTCAATGCAGCAGCAAACGATTCTTCAAAAATAGGACAAGGACCAGAATCAGAAGGTTCTGATAAGAAAGCCGGAGACGAACTTGGCGACCACGAAACTGTTGACGATTTAGTAGAAATGGAAGACAAAGACGAGGAAGACAAAGAAGAAGGCGACCTTGACTTAGATGAAGTGTTAAGAGCACTTACTGAAGAAGACAAAGAAGAAGAAGACGCGGAAGAGAATGAAAAACTCAAATCAGAAATAAAAGAACATCGTAAAGTTATTAACTTTATGAGAAAACAATTAAACGAAGTTAATTTGATGAATGCAAAACTATTGTTCTCAAACAAATTGTTTAGAGCATTTGGATTGAACAACAACCAAAAGTTAAAAGTTGTAGAAAACTTTGACAGAACTACAAACTTAAGAGAAGTTAAATTGGTTTACGCTACATTAGCAGAATCATTTAAGAAACCTTCAAGAATAAGTGAGTCAGTTAAAAAAGGTTCAAGTTCAAAACCAACTCGTTCTACAAAACCAGTAAAAGAGGTATTGTCAGAAGGAGCAGAGTTAAAAGCTAGATTCAAAAAATTAGCAAACATACTTTAGGAGACTAATCGTGAGTAAATTAAATTCAATTGAATCTTTGATGGATGGATATAATCCACAAAGACAATTATTAGAACAAACTCGTCAGTTAGTTAAGAAGTGGGAACCAACTGGTCTTTTAGAAGGTATAGAAGACGAAACTAAGACTCACGGAATGGCAGTCTTGCTTGAAAATCAGGCAGGTCAGTTAATCCAAGAGGCTTCAGTAACAGGTGGTCAAAACGCAGAAGAGTGGTCAGGTGTAGCACTTCCATTGGTTCGTAGAATCTTTGGTGAGTTAGCAGCACAAGAATTTGTTAGTGTTCAACCAATGAACCTACCAAGTGGACTAATCTTCTATCTTGATTTCAAATATGGTACAGCCCAAACAGGTAACCATACAGAAAACTCAGATGTATATGGTAATACATCAGGGTCTAACGTAGACGCAAGCGGTGGTTTATACGGCGCAGGTAAGTTCGGATACTCAATCAACGACAAAGAAACATCCACAATGACTTGTGGAGCAACAGCATCTGGTAGTACAACATTTTCTACCGGTTCAGTTGCTTGGACAGACGTTGACTATGAGCCAGACCTATCAGGCGCACAAGCAATCGCAGATAATGCAGACAACGCACTTATCAAAGTAAGTACACCATTAGCAGCATACACAAATGCTGACACAGACGGAGTTAGAGCATTCTCTATCTCAGGTAGTGGTTTTGATGAGTTCTTCCCTGCATACACAAGCTATAGCTCAGCAGATTCTGAAATCTCATTTGTTGTGAGAAAAGACTCAGTTGCAGCTATCTTAAATGTTGTGGTGGATTACCATCAACAACCATCTACTAACTACAGTAGAACTGACTTTGAACCTTCAGCATCACAAATCGATGCTAATCCAGAAGGTGACATTGACATTCCTGAATTAGATATCGCATTAAAGAGTATTCCAATCATTGCGAAAACTCGTAAGTTAAAAGCAGTCTGGACTCCAGAACTTGCACAAGACTTAAATGCATATCACTCAGTTGACGCAGAAGCAGAATTAACATCTCTACTTTCTGAGTACATTTCTATGGAAATTGACTTAGAAATTCTTGATATGTTGATGGCTAACGCTTCAGCTAAGAAAGAGTTCTGGTCTGCAAGAGTCGGATATGAATATGATTCAGCAAGTTCATCATTCGTAGAGTCAAGTGGTGCTTCAAATGCATACACAAAAGGTGATTGGTTCCAAACACTTGGAAACAAAATACAATCAGTATCTAACGCAATTCATCAGAAAACACTAAGAGGTGGAGCAAACTTCATCGTTGTAAGTCCTGAGACAGCAACAATCTTAGAGTCAATTCCTGGATATGCTACAAGTGCTGATGGCGACGCTAACACAAATCAATTTGCGATGGGTGTTCAGAAAGTCGGAGCAATTAACAACAGATACACTGTGTACAAAAACCCATATATGTTAGAAAATAGCATACTTGTCGGTTTCAGAGGTTCAAACTTCTTAGAAACAGGCGCGGTTTATGCACCATATGTACCGTTAATTATGACACCATTAGTGTACGACCCTAAAAACTTCACGCCAAGAAAAGGTGTGATGACAAGATACGCCAAGAAGATGGTTAGACCAGAATTCTATGGTAAGGTCGTAGTTGCAGATGTTAACTATGTATAATAGTTAGTATTTAAGAACTAATATCACATAACATTAACCCCCAATTTATTTTGGGGGTTTTTGTTTTTTTAAATTAAATTTAGATACTTATAGATATAAGATTAATTTCCAGCCTTGGCGACGGATGTCGTAGGTATTGTAATCTAACAATTAAAGGATAAGGGAAGCAGGAAATCCCCTTATTGCATGGAGAAAAATAATGGCAAATGTAACAAAAGCTAGTATTAAATCAAAGCTAAGACAATCACACGCAAACTATATGGATGACTTAGCAGATTCAATAGTTAGTTTAAGTGATACACAAACTATTACTGGTAATACAACTCAAAACGCTTTGATTATGGGTGTTCAAACAGTCGCAGCAGCAGGTTCAGACCAAGCTGGCGCAGGAGCAATCGTTCAAGGTAGTGGAGCAGTTGTAATCGTAACAGGTGCAGATGACTCAAAAGGTGTTAGACTACCTTTATTGTCAGATTGTACTGCCGGTGAAGTATATTTCGTAATGAACAATCTTGTAAATAAGACATTAGAAGTATATCCAGGTTCAGGTGACGCAGTTAACGTATCATCAGACAATACACCAATTACGGTAGCAGCCGACACAATCAATATGTTCATATGTATGGATTCAGCTGAATGGTTCGGAGCAGAGTTACCACCAATAGCAGCATAATAATTTCAGTCCTGAAACTGATTTATTACAAAATAAAAAGCCCCCACTTTTTGTGGGGGTTTTTTGTATTTCTTATATTTATTAATGTATATACAATTACTATTAATAGGAGATTTTAATGGCTACAGAAGCAGTATGGCCAGGTTCTGGTTCCGCAGTAAGTGGAACTACACCTTTTGGGTTATATGATACAGATTCAGACTTTCAAACAGAAGCTCCACAATTCGCAACTTGGTGTGCAAGAAGATTAGGTTATCCAATAACCGCAGTTGAACTTCAAGATTCGCAATTTTATGCTTGTTTAGAGGAAAGTGTGTCTGAATATAGTTCACAAGTTAATCAATTTAACATTCGTGACAACTTATTACATCTAAAAGGACAAGCTACAGGTTCAAACTTCACACATAAACGAGTAAAACCAACTTTATCAGAAACTATATTCATTTCAGAAGAATATGGACAAGAAGCAAATGTTGGTGGTACATTAGAAGTAAAAAGAACAGCAGTTTCAGTCAATTCAGGCAGTCAAGACTACGATTTAAACGCTTTAGTTAGTGAAGCAAGTGAATCAGGAGCATCAATAGAGGTTAAAAGAGTTCATTACGAGGCAAGTCCAGCGATAAATCGTTATTTTGACCCGTACGCTGGAACAGGTTTTGGAACATACAATATGTTGGACGGATTTGGATTCGGAAATCACTCACCAGCGATTACATTCGTATTACAACCAATCTATGCAGATTTGTTAAGAATACAAGCTATTGAGTTCAATGACCAAATAAGAAAGTCAGCATATTCATTTGAACTTCGTAACAATAAGTTAAGAGTTTTTCCAGTTCCAACTGAATCTGGTTCATTATGGATTGAGTATGTAAAAACATCCGATAGAGACAATCCATTGAGAACTCGTTATAGTGGTTCTTCTGATGTAGTGTCTGACTACTCAAATGTAAAATATGACTTTATGGTTTACAAACAAATTAATGATGTGGGTAAACAATGGATTCGTAAGTATGGATTCGCTTTATCAAAAGAGTTATTAGGTATCGTTCGTAGTAAATACGGAACAATTCCTATTCCAGGTGCAGAGGTTTCATTAGATGGTGACACATTGAGAGCAGAAGCAACAGCCGAAAAAGAACAATTAGTAGAACAATTAAGAGAAACACTTGAACAAACAAGTCGTAAGGCATTAATGGAAGCTTCAAAAGACGAAAGTGAATTCGAACAAGAGAAGTTAAAGAAAGTGCCTTATCCACTTTACATAGGATAAGTAAATGCCAAGATATTATCCAAAAAAGGATTTAGACACGATAGAAAAATTTAATCGAGAACTAATCGGTGAACCAAATCTATCCAAAGACGGAATTATAGACCAATTTGTTATTCTATACAGAGTATCAGTTTATGAAACAGAAACTAATATGTATGGAGAAGCATCTGAAGGTAAAACATATCAAACACCAGTAAAACTACCTTGTATCGTTACTGCAGGAGATTTTGATTTTAACTATGATGATTTTGGTCCAGACAATAGACAAACCGTGACATTTGCATTTCAACGAGCATATCTTGTTGAAGTAGATTTAAAGCCAGATATTGGTGATATATTAAAATGGAACGATGGTTTTTTTGAAGTAAAATCATACAATGAAAATCAATTAATAGGTGGACAACCAGACAATAATCACTCAGTTATCGTTGAAGGTGACTTAGTGAGAAGACCAACAACAAATATAGAAGAGTATAGAGGATTTTAATGCCAAGAAGAGAGAAACCAATACCAAGAAGTCAACGAATTAGTTTCAATCGTGGGACAAAAATTAGTCGTAATTCACCTGCCGTAAAAGATGATGTTAAAAACTTTACGGTTGGTCTTATGGATATGGATAGTTCTATATTGTATTATTTCAATGAAGTCATCAAACCTGAAGTAGAGGTCAATAAAGAAAAAGTAAAAGTCCCTTGTTTATACGCATCACCAGAACGATGGGCGTCAATGCAAAGATACGGATATCTTAGAGATAAGAAAAGACAAATCATTTCACCACTAATTGTTTACAAAAGAACAGCAATGGCAAAGAATACAGATATCGCTATTGATAAATTAGACGCAAACAAACCAAACATCTTTTATTCATTTGAAAAAAAATACACACAACATAATCGTTATGATAAATTTAGTGTATTACAAAACATAAGTCCTGGAAAAGAATTTTACAATGTGGCTATGCCAGATTATGTAACTTTAACATATGAGTTTACAATTTTCACATCATACATTGAACAAATGAATCAGATAGTTGAGAAGATTAATTATTCTGATGGTGCATATTGGGGTGAGCCAGGTAAAATGAGATTCAGAACTCAAATAGAGAGTTTCTCAGATGCCACAGAGATTGAAGGTGAGAAGTTAGTCAAAACTACATTTGGAGTTACATTGTATGGATATATTTTACCTGAACAATATGACAACCAAAACACAACACAAAAGTATTTAACACCAAAGAAAATTATAATAAGAGAGGATGTAGATACACAATTTGAAGAAGGGGATACTTCAAGTGCAACTTCTGCTACTGATGTAGATTTCAAAGATATATTCGGTATATCGGTTGGTAATTCATTTATATTAACAGAAGGAACAGGTGTAACAATATCAAATAGTGGTGTTAGCTTTGATGGTTCAAGTGCAGTGACACAAAATATATCTATTGGTCAAGCAGTCGGAACAACTGATAGTGTAACTTTTAATCAAGTAACCGCAAGTGGAGCTATACAAATAGGTGATTCATCTACAAAATATACTTCAACAGGTATAAGTGGTAGTATAGATATTACGGGTTCATTCGCAACAACAGGTGATTTTACTGTTCAAGGAAACACGACAATAAACGGAACCCTTACAGCAAATGAATTCCACACAACATTTACTTCCGCATCAATTATGTTTGCAAGTGGTTCTACAAAATTTGGTGATACTCAAGATGATACTCACGAGTTCACAGGTAGTGTTGATATAACAGGTTCATTTGCATTAGGTGGATATAGTGTAAATGAAATATCAAACGATACAAGTTTAACAGACGGAAGTGCAACATCACTACCAACAGAAAATGCAGTAAAATCATTTATTGACGCAGAAGTGGGAGATGTTCAAACTTATTTAAGAAAACAATTTGTAAAATCGTCAGCAAGTATAACGAATGCCACAACAGCAAGTTTTACAGCGGTGACAGCTTCCGCACCAAGTGGGTACACAGCAACGAGTGAAAATGATTTCGTGTTCTTTATCAATGGACAATATATGGAACACAATGCTTTAGCAATTCAACAAAAAGGAAGTTCATTAGAATTACACGTTCATACAGGAAGTATTGGATACATTTTAGAAAGTGATGATGAGATTTTAAGTATTGGTAAATTTAATTCATAGGATTTACAATGGGTGCAGAATTTAAATATAAAAATCCACTAACAATTCAGTTAGGAACAGGAGTAACAGGTAGTGTTAATGGGGAGAGTTTTACATCTCGTGAAATACAAGGACTTGTAGATGAAAATGTTACTATTAACATAGGACAAGAAGTAGAGACAACTTCTAACACCACATTTAACAATGTAACAAGTTCTAATGTTCTTAAAGTAGGTAATTTATTTTTAGGTGATGGATTTATCAGTAGTTCAAATAGTGTGGTAGCACACACAGGTAGTGTTGTTGTTACAGGAAATGCTACACTTCCATCTATGACAATAAATGGACAACTAAATGCACCAGATTTTGAAGTAAGTGTAACAGGTTCAACAACTATATTTGATAGTGGTTCAAGTAGATTTGGTGATAGTTTAGATGATACTCATAGTATGTCAGGTAGTTCAAGTGTTACAGGTTCATTTGGACTTAACGGAACAAGTATAAGTGAGATATCAAATGATATAACACTTGGAGACTCAAATGCCAGTTCATTAGTAACTGAAAATGCAACGAAAGAATATCTAAACACAACATTAGGTTCTGCAGCTAAGTTAGCATATTTGAGAAAGTCTTTTACACACACAGGAAGTTTTACAAGTGCTAATACTTCAAGTTTTACAGCAGTAACGGCATCTGCACCAAGTGGGGTAACGAGTACAACTGAAAATGATTTTATATTTTTTATAAATGGTATGATGATTGAAAACGATGCTTTGGAAATAGTCCAAAAGACATCAGAAAATTTAGAGTTAAGATTGAACACAAGTGAATTAGGATACACATTAGAATCAGATGACGAGGTCATAGGATTCGGTAAATTTAATTCTTAGATATTTATAGGTAGGAAAAATAAAAGAGAAATATGGCTAATATTAAGGGAAAACAGTTAACGGATAGTTTGTCGGTTACAAATGTAACGGGTTCAAATGTTAGTGCGAGTGGATTAATCACTGGTGATAGTGGTTCATTTAGTAGATTAGATGTTAGTGGTGAAGTAAATGTTGCACAACACATTAGACATTTAGATGACCCTAACACTTTTGTTAACTTTACTGATGATAGAATTCAATTTGAAGCAGGTAGTATTGTATTTTTAGGACTACATAAAAAAGGTTCTACACCACACCAAGTAACAATCAATAATGGTGGAAACCATATTGATTTTGTCGTTAAAGATAATGACGGAGACATACTTTTTAGAACTGACGCCGATGCTGATAATGTTTTATTTCCAGAGGCAATAAAAATAAGTGGTTCAGCAGCATCAACAGGTTCATTTGGAAGATTAGAATTAGATGGAGACATAAGTTCAAGTGCAAGTGGTTCATTTGGTAATGTAGAAATTTCCAATAATGCAACAATAGACGGAGATTTAATTGTTACAGAAGCCATCAAACATAAAGGTGATGTAAATACACTAATCAGATTTACTGATAATAAGATTAAACTTGAAGCTGGTGGTATGAGTTTTGTATCACTACACGACGACGATAGCGCTCCCTTTCCTGCTACAATCAATCCAAATAGTGAAAGAATTAATTTTAGAGTTTTAGATAAAAGTGGTCAACTTCTTCTAAAAACTGATTCAGATGTAGGTAATGCTATTTTATTTTATTCAGGTAGTGAAAAACTATCAACCCACAATACTGGTGTAAATGTAACAGGTAGTTTAACTGCAAGTGGAGATATTAGTTCAAGCGCAACAGCTTCATTTGGAGAATTAGAAATTGGTAATGGTGGTGATATTGTATTAACCGAAGACCAAAGAATATATTTTGAAGCAGATAAAAATACTTACATAGAAACACACGCTGCAGATTCATTTAGAGTAGTTGTTAATGAACGCCAAATGCTTTTATTAGACGAAGATACTGGTAATAGAGCAGTATTTGGTAACGGAACAAAAGTTTTTATAGGTGAAAATAATAATTTCACACCATTAGCATCATTACATATTGCAGGAAATCTATGGGTAAGTGGTTCAGACGCTCAAGGTGGAGCACACGTTACCGCAAGTGGAAACATCAGTTCAAGCGCAACAATAACTTCTGAAAATTCGATTGTTAAGAATGACTTAACGGTTGGTGGTAATTTAGATATTGCTGATACAATATTTCACACAGGAGATTCAAATACAAAGATAAGATTTCCTGATGTTGATACAATTGCTTTCAATACTTCTGGTGTTGAAAGACTAAGAATTACAAGCACTGGAGCAATAAGCGGTTCACAAGCATCAACAGGTTCATTCGGTAAAGTAGTTGTTGGGGAAATGGGTAATCAAGATGTAACAAGTGTTTCATCTTCTATTTCAACACGATTAACTACGGCAGAATCTGAATTAGGAAATACCTTATTATCAGGTTCAGCTCAGATAGCTACTGATATTAGTGGTTCTTTATCAGCAGCAGCGATTGTTGGATTAGGAGCAGGTGTAATATCTGGTTCAAGTTCCAATAGTAGTTTAACCACAGCGATAGTCGATGAAGGAGCAGGTATCCTATCAGGTTCAGCTCAAATTGCATCCAATATTAGTGGTTCTTTATCCGCAGCAGCGATTGTAGGATTAGGAGCAGGTATTGTATCGGGTTCAATTGACGGAACTATATCGAGTTCGGCTCAAATAGCTGATGATATTAGTGGTTCTTTTACATCTGGATTTGAATTCACAGGTAAAATTAGTGGTTCATCAACATCTACGGGTTCATTTGGTTTAATTGAATCAGATGGTGATTTAAATGTAAGTGGTAGACTTGCTCACGCTGGAGACCCTGATACAAGAATTTTATTTACTGATGATGATGTAAATATTACGGTTGGTGGTGTAAATATGGTTGACTTCACTCAAGATACGGTAAGTGAAGTAACTTTCAATGAAGCTGGAGCAGATGTAGATTTTAGAATTGAATCAGCTGGTGATAGTAAAGCAGTCTTTATTGACGCAAGTAAAAATACTATCCAACTTGGAACTGCAGCAACAACTCACATAACTGCAAGTGGAAACATTAGTGGTAGTGCAGGAGATATATTAGGATTTGCAAGTGCTTCATTCTCAAATGTTGACGCCCCACACATCAAAGCAACAAATGTTCACGGAACAATTTTAACAGCTACACAAGGAACAATAGACCACGATAGTCTGGCTAATTTCGTAGCAAACGAACATATCAATCACACATCAGTATCAATTACCGCAGGTGATGGTTTGACGGGTGGTGGAACAATAGCATCAACAAGAACTCTTGCGGTGGGAGAAGGAACAGGTGTTACTGTAAATGCCAATGATGTTGCGATTGGACAAGATGTTGCAACAAATGCAAATGTTAATTTCGCATCCGTAACGACAACAGGTAATATTACCGCACAAGGTGATGTTATAGCAGAAAATTATATCGTTAGTTCATCAGTAACTTATATGACTTCATCTGCAATTAGTGGTTCAAGTATATTTGGAGACACACAAGACGATACACACCAATTTACAGGTTCAGTATTTGTAAGTGGTTCAACATTTAACATTGATGAAAATGGTAGTGTAAGTTCAAGTGCGAGTGGTTCTTTCTTAAATGTAAAAGTTGCAGACAATTTAGGAGTTACAGGTGTCTTTACATTACCTAATATTGCCAATGTATCAGCGTCTATCGCAAGTGCGGTAGCAGGTGGTGACGATATGGGTAATCATACAGCCACACAAGATTTAGATATGGACGGAAATGATATATTTGATGTCCAACATATTAGTGCAAGTGGTAATATTAGTGGTAGTGCAGGAAATATTTTAGGATTCAAATCAGGTTCTTTCCAACAATTAGACGCTGGTGTTATTTCCGCATCATCAGTTCAAGCAACAAACTTAGTAGGATTAGTTGGAACAGCAACACAAGGAACAATAGACCACGATAGTTTAGCAAACTTCGTTGCAAACGAACACGTTGACCATTCAAGTATAACATTGACAGCAGGAGATGGATTATCAGGTGGTGGAACGATAGCTTCAAACAGAAGTTTTGCGGTGGACGCTACTGTTTTAAGAACAACAGGTGATAGTGTAATATCGAGTTCGGCACAATTAGCAGGCGATATTAGTGGTTCTTTCTCAACAGCGGCAGTTGTAGGTTTGGGAGCAGGAATCATATCTGGTTCAAGTTCTAATAGTAGTCTAACAACAGCAATCGTTGGTGAGGGAGCAGGTATATTATCTGGTTCGGCACAAATAGCTGCTTCTATTAGTGGTTCTTTATCTGCCGCAGCAATCGTTGGATTAGGAGCAGGTGTTATATCAGCATCCGCAATGGTTGACCACGATTCCACAACAAACTTTGTGGCAAACGAACACATTAATCACACGAGTGTTGACATAACAGCTGGAGCAGGACTAACAGGTGGTGGAGATATATCATCAACAAGAACATTAGCAGTAGGTCAAGGGACAGGTGTTACAGTAAATGCAAATGATGTAGCAATTGGACAGGCGGTAGAAACAGATTCTAATGTTCAATTTGCAAACATCACAGCAACGGCGACAGCTTCATTAGCTAAAATTTCAGGTTCATTAATAGAATCAACTGGTGACTTTACACTTAATTCATCAGGAGATATTATTCTTGACGCAGACGGAACAGACGTTATATTAAAAGATGGTGGAACTTCATTTGGTAGTTTCAAAAGAGCATCTTCTGATTTTATTATCAAGGCAGAAACAGCAGATAAAGATATTTTATTCAAAGGAACTGACGATAGTACAACAATAACTGCATTAACATTAGATATGTCAGAGGGTGGAAATGCTCAATTCTTAGGAAATATATCTGGTTCTCAAATTGAAGCAAGTGGTGATATTATAGCATTTGGTTCATCAGATAGAAATCTAAAAGACAATATACAACCGATTGAAAACTCATTAGAAAAAATAGACAAAATTGGTGGTTACACATTTGTTTGGAATGATAATCAATCAACATACAAAGGAAAAGACATTGGTGTCGTGGCACAAGAAATACAAGAAATCTTGCCAGAGATTGTAGCAACTCGTGCTAATGGATATTTAGGTGTTAAGTATGAAAAGATAGTTCCATTATTGATAGAATCAATCAAAGAATTAAAGAAAGAAGTAGAAGATATCAAACAAAAATGTGATTGTTTGAACAAATAGTTTTATATTTATATACAACAAGGAGTTATAATGGCAAAGAAAAAAGAAATTAAATTCACACAGGAAGAGTTAGATTCATTATCAAATTTGAAAAACGCTTATGCTCAACTTGAACTATCATTGGGTAAAGTGGAGATGGCTCGTATTCAAATAGACCAAAGAGCTGAACAAATTGAAGGTGAGAAACTATCTTTAGAAACTCAAATAAATGAACTACAAAAACAAGAAAGAGTTCTTGTAGAATCACTAAATGAGAAGTATGGGGCAGGAAATTTAGACCCGAATACTGGTGTTTTTACACCAAATGAAAAATAATTACCTTACTGAGTGAAGTTTGAGAAAATTATATGATATTTATTCTTACCATATAATTTTAATTTAGGAGAAAAATAATGGCCGAGAGAATAGTAAGTCCTGGTGTTTTTACCAGAGAAAAAGATTTATCATTCTTACCACAAGGAGTAGGGGAAATAGGAGCGGCATTGATAGGGCCAACAGAAATGGGCCCGGCATTCGTTCCAACCACTATTCAAAACTTTGGTGAGTTTGAAACAATCTTTGGTAGTGAAAACCAAGATTTTTATGTTCCTTTTACTGCGAAACAATATCTTCGTAGTGCAGGTACAGTAACAATAGTAAGAGTTTTAGGATTAGGCGGATATGCAAATGACACTATTA
>VTLG01012528.1_pt1 | contig 13105 bp, 26 predicted proteins | sample 4694571 | NCBI WGS metagenome assembly VTLG01 (sample SAMN12604809, study PRJNA352737) | marine metagenome | biome: ENVO:00000447; feature: ENVO:00000209|ENVO:00000569|ENVO:01000036; material: ENVO:00002151; isolation source: viral sequences binned using virsorter ... | reverse complement strand
AAGTTAAGTTGTATGGAACAAGGATCCATGTGGCTAGAGATACACAGCAAGTATCAAGCGACAGGCGACAAGGATCAAGGATTATACACAAAAGACGGAAAACTTGTCTACGGATTTTTTTGTAATTGACAAACATCCCACAATAACCTATATTCTTTCTTGATAAAAGGCAGGGCCTCACACCTAAATGCTTCGCGCTAAAGAGTCACTGAGGTAAGCTGAGATCTTCCCGTCAAAACGGAGGTAGCGATCGAGCCTTTGCTCCCGTACGAGTACGTGCACGGAAAATACGGGAGTTATTATGAATTAAATACTAGATTCTGGTTGACAATGAAAAGCAACAAAAAGCCTTTGTTGTTCAGCCAATGTTTGTTCAATAGCTGTAAACACATTATGACCCTCTTTATAGCCAGCGCTAACACACTCTGTGTGGCTATTATAACTTCCAGGAACTGTTATTGGAGGTGTTATGCAAGAACCATGTATCGCCGAGCACACCCATAATATTAAAAAAAACTTCATTGACAAACTTGTAATTTATGAATAATATCCTATATTGTTATAAAACAATATGGAAAGGAAAATATAACACATGACTGACATAAGTAAATATAAAAATGTTTCTCTATCAAAAGATACATATGCTAAGATAGATAAATTAAGACGAATCATTACACCAAATACAATAATGAGTCGAAGTCAAACCATTAACATTTTAGTTAACAAAGAAGTTAAAAGACTAAATGGAAAGGCAACTAATGTTTAAAGTACCTGAAGAAGATAGAAAAATATTCTTAGAATATTTAGCTAAGAAACCTTACATTGAAGTTGCAGCTTTAGTTGCAAGAATTGCAGCCTGGACTAAAATAGAATCTAAAGACAAAAATGGCAAAGACAAAGCCAACTAAATTGATTTGTCCTGCCTGCATGGGTAATGGCTACCGTAAAATTTTTAAGGATGCGTCCTCAAATTTAAGGGTGGTCATTGACTGTGAAGCATGCGATAACCAAGGTGAGATTGAAAATGATGAAAAAAATATTTTTGCTATGCGCTATCTTAATTACATGCTCTAGTTGCACGGAGTTTGCACTTCTTGCAAGTGGATCAAGTATTGCCATAAGTCAAAATGCTTATGTCAAAGCCTATAATAGTATTGATGTATTAACCATTATGGAGACAGATAAAGATATAAAAAGACATATTTATGACACGATTAAAACAAATAGAAGCACTAAAGAAAGCAATTAAATACTTTCAGTCACAAATAGAACCACACGATTGTGGCTGGATGTACACAACCATAGACGGAATTAAACATAGAATAAATGTTCTACGAAAGGAAATACGTGCCCAAAGACGATAGAGGCCCTTTAGATTTAACCCGCCAAATCGGTGAGTTGCAGTGTGAAATCGCTGGACTCAAGAAGAAAGTACACGACGCAGAATTAGAGACCTCACTAGTCAAAGCTGTTGGTATGAATTCACCAGAGATGAAAGCTGCCAAAGCAGAAATAAAAGAACTGAAAGAGACTTTAAAATCTCGTGACTATACAAGACAGCACGATTATCAGTTTTTGATAGATGAAAATAGAAGATTAGAACAAGAAAGAAATGAAGTGGTTATGGATAACAAAAAACTAGCACAACAAGTTGAAGATCAAGTGGACCGACTAAGAAAGTCAGGAATGTGATGAGAGAACATGATCAGATTGTTAAGGATATTAAGACTGTACTGGAAGAGAAAGTTGCCCAAAACGTTGCGGCACATAATGGTGCTATTGGTTTTATTAACTTTGCCAGCGATACTGGCGTGGCTACTTTAAAACTTTCTGGTGCATGCTCAGGATGTGCCATGTCTCAAAGAACTCTAAAAGAGGGTGTCGAACGCCTGCTCAAACATTATGTTCCTGAAGTGAATAGTATTGTCGGTGAAGATGATGAACAAGCAGCGGAACAAGGTTACAAACCTTTTGTGCCAAAGGATGAACGAGATATATGAAAGCAATAGAAATAAAATATGGAGAAGCTCGTAAACGTGCCCGACTTCGTTGGGCTAATAGCGAACACGGAAAAGAACTATCAAAAAAATATATGAAAGAATATAGAAGCAGACCTTATGTTAAAGCCAAGTATCACGAATACTATATTAAAAACAAATTGCATTGGGGAGAGATTACTAAGCATAAAAAAAACAACTGGGGAGGCAAGCGTTGTGAAAATCAACAAATGTTAAAAAATCACTATGAGTGGTGTAAAGAAAATGGTTATGAAACATCCTGGTATAAAAATGAAGATCTACACGCTTTAAATACAGAAAGGTTTGTAAATTATGGCAAAAAGTAAAGAAAAAGAATTACAAATTATTTATGACAAAATATTTGGGCAAGCGGTTAAGCATATGAAAAAGTACGAACCTCAAATGGTGGCCGGTATTATGATGGCTATTGCCATACGACTTTATCGAACCAGTTTAAGCGACGATGGTTTTTCTGAAATGCTACAAAGCGTATTAGACTCGGAAAAAGATATTAAACCTTATTTTGACGACAAGGAGACGATACACTAATGAATCGATCACGATGGATTAATGCAAGTGCAATGAATGTTCGTAGAGCGGTTCCTGAAACTCATTTATTTACAGCGGTGTTGTCGCAAGCCGTACATGATGTCTTTTCAAATCACGTCGATAAAGTAGACAAAGCGCAAGCCATAGACTTTTTAACTGAAGACAGCTGGCATTTGCGTATGGTCTGTGAATTAGCAGGACGCAACCCTGATTATGTTAGAGAAAAAATAAGAAAGAGATTGTTAAGCGATGAGAACTGGAATGTAGATGGATGCAGAAAAGAATATCGTAACACACATAAAGGTAAAAAAAGAGGACCTAAATTTAAAAGCGATGACTAATTTGCTTTTGTCAAAGTTCTCTGCTACACGTCAAGTCATGACGAATTTTCCTTACGATATACAAATGACCGCGATGTTTATCTTTATTACATTGTATCTCGTTATGGATATTATCTTTTAATGAAATGGAATAAACTTTATAACTATCCGCCGTCAACGCGCAGTACGACGGACGGACTTCGAACCTATTCAGTCGGTAAAGAAAAATTACCGAGTGTGACAACCATCTTAGGTGCGACGAAAAGCCAGAAATCTAAAGATTCTATTGCCCGGTGGATTGCCTCTAAAGGCGAGAAGGAAGCGACCAGGATCAAGGAACAAGCGGCAAGCAGAGGTAGCAACATGCACTTACATCTGGAGAGACATATACTAGGACAAGGTCATTTGGACCTAACTGAAGAAGGTAAGACAGCAAAAGCTATGGCTGATGTAATTATAGAAAAAGGTTTATGTGATCTATCAGAAATCTGGGGATCAGAAGTGACATTACATTATCCAGGTCTCTATGCGGGTGCAACAGATCTAGTTGGTGTCTATGATTATGAAGATAGTATTATCGATTTTAAGCAAAGTAACCGCCCAAAGAGACGAGAATGGATCGAGGATTATTGTATGCAAATGGCAGCGTACGCGATGGCCCATAACCATGTCTATCGAACTGAGATAACACAAGGTGTCATATTGATGTGTACACCAGATAATTATTTCCAAAAATTTCAGATTAAGGGAAAAGAGTTTATATCATACCAACACAAATTTCTAGCAAAAGTTGATCAATACTACAAAATGGTCGCATAATGGCTACAATGTGGCAAGAATAAGGCAAGAATCAAGGATCAGGCGGCAAGGGGCAAAAATAAAAAGTGTGGTTTTACGCGGTTCATCACCCCCCTATAGTATTTCAAAAAAGTAAAATTTTTTAAATCAGTACTTTAAAAACAGAGGTGATGTGACCTTCAGGTGATCAGCAAGGAATACCAAGGGTTATTTCATATGGGATATTACTCAATTTTAGTATAGGGGCCGCGCGGTACCTTTTGGTCGGCCAAATAACAAAAAAACCTTTTTGAAAAGCTATAGGGTCTGATATTAAACCTAATGACTGAAGATAATTTTTTTGATACATTTAACCGTATTCATAACCCGGATTATTACTATGGCAAACAAAAGAAAACCAAAAAAAAGAAAACCAACGAAAAAAAGAAAAATCGTAAGATACACTTCACCAAGAGATATCCCGTTTTCAAAGTATCGGATTGAGTGGGTTGATTGTGTTAGCGATTCCAATTGGGCTGATGAAAAAGAATTTCATAAAATGAAACTAGCAAGACCTGTTAATGAAGGTTGGTTGTTTTCTAAAGATAGACATGCAGTCAAAGTGTTTGCATCTTATGACAGAGAAGAGGACGGCACATTTACCTTTGGTGATCGTACCATGATACCTTGGGCTTGGATAAAGAAAATGACTAAATTACAATGAAGAAAAAATCAGCGCGTAAAAAAATAATAGATTTAAAAAATGATAAACGAAAGTTTAAACGTAAAATTAGGAAGAAGAAGTAGATGAATCATCTTTATTATTTGTTATGGTCTTTAGCGGCTTTGACGGTTGTTCTTGTTTGTTATGCCCTGGTTCAAGTCTAATCTTTTTTTGTTTAGCTTTAACTTTTTCTTTTAAATCTTTAGTTTCAATGCCCTCTAGTATAGGTGAGTATTGATCTATAATCTCTTTCATTCTATTTTCTAATTCAGATTCAGATAGGTCATCAATCTTACCTGTTCGTATAATCTTTTGTTCTATGTACAGTCCAGCTGCCTTACCTCTTGCTACTTCAGCATTGATAGCAGCACTCCAAGCACCTTTCTTTAACGCTTCCATTCTAAGTTTACCTAACTCAGCAATGTGACGCTCAAAGGTTACAGCATATTTCTTTTGGTATTCTTCTCGTAGTTCACCAATGTATTTGACTACCAATGGAAACTTCTTTGGATTTTGTAATTCAGCTGCTCGTACTCCTGCTGAGTCTTCTGCGTAGCCTGCAGAAATAGCGCACTCTGTGCCATTCTTACGGCCTTCATTGCTCACGATTTCATGAGCAAATTTCATCTGCATTTCTGTTAATCTTGTGACTTGACCCATACTTGACTATAAGCGTTATTCAAAGTAAAATCAAGTTTATGATAAGTGGAAAGTTACTAGCTGAACAATTAGAGAAATTTCTTAAATCTCCAGTCTGTCAGAACGCAAGAGTCATGGTTAAATTACCTCATGGTGAGTATAGATCACCAGATGGTTATTTTGATATTTTGTCTGTGAGTCTAATGGAAAATAATGTTTTAGGACAGAGAGAAACACATAGAATTGTAATTGAACTTGCGCCACAAACATGGCTTATGGGTGCACCAAAGTTAAAATTGTAAAAGACTTGACTACTTTCTAAATTTATGAAATTAGAGTCTAAATTTTACAATGAGCTTAAAAGAATTACACCACAAATTAGATGGACGAGGATTGAAAATACTAGCGTATTCGGTACTCCTGATCTATTGGGCTACAATACTTTTGGGCACTATTTCACTGTTGAATTAAAAGTATCGAAAAGTAATAAAGTTCGTCTCTCACCACACCAAATTGCCTACCATGTCACACATCCTAAGAATAGTTTTATCTTGGTAAAGTCGCTCGCCGCCTGCACCGTGAAACTTTATGAAGGATCAGATGTCAAGCAGCTTGTGGCTTGCGGCTTGAAGCTTGATGCTTGCTGCTTGGGGCTTGACGCTTGCGGCTTGTATCTTTCTTCGCTTGACGCTTGAGGCCTGACACGTCCACTACACTTCCATTTCCATTGAAATCTAAACATGAGCGTTTAGTGCTTGCCATAACTTACGGTAGGTATAGACCTGTTCCAGCATGCGCGGCAATCTCCGCACTTGTTGCCCTGTTTAGGGGCCGGGCAGCTGGCATCGTGCGCTGAAGTTACAGTACTTGTCCAGGGCCAGAACTTAACCGGAGGTTGATCTATCATATGCGAAGACATTCTAATAATTAAGTTGGGCGGAACTATGTCCGGGTCCATAAGATTTAAAAATTTTGCTTCTCTTGTTGGCATCCAGTGCCAAGTTGCCGGTGTCAAGCGGCAAACTTTAAATATATTCTCCAGGTGGGCCATGGACTGAATGTCTCCGGCGTCGTGCCATCTAAAATATTTATGTTTTTTAATCAGTGTTGCCATAGCCGGTACCCACGCTTGATGCTTGAGGCTTTGGAATCTACGCTCCAGGGCCTCCTCAACTTTTGGAAAGCGCTTGTAGTTACCCTTCAGAGCGTAACAGGAAGAGCACACAGAATTTTTTACATTGCGCAGCTTGGCGCCTGTTATGCAACGGCTGGCGGGCGTGTTGTATGATGGTCCTGGCATCTTGGTCGTGTATGTTAGGCCACCGGTTATTGCTTTTGCTTCTTTAATTTTCATTTAAATGATTAATTGTGTCGTTGTGCCAGAGCCTGTCATCATCGTCGCATTTTTTGCACAATGTGCCCTGATCGTAATTAGAGACATGCTTGCCTTCAGTGTCTTCTAGATATTGATCTCCGCAGCCTATGCAAGTCCATCCGTCTGGTAAATCGTATTTTTCTTTCATAATTTTAAGTGGCCAAGTAGCCCTCAGGATATCCTGAGCCCTGACTTTAACAGGTGTACTTGACCCCAGATCTCAGTCGCTGTACAGCAAATGACCCTCGCATTCTGGAAGGTACTGAGATCAGGGCTCAAGTTATCTCCTATATAATCATATATCATACTTTTGTCAAGTTCTTTTTTGTGCTTGAAGCTTGCCGCTTGGAGCTTGAAGCTTGTAGCTTGAGGCTTATTTCTTTTAGAAATTTTTCGCAGCTCTTCCGGTAAGCGGGACTCAGGTCCCGCTTATCGTGGACGAAATAGTTCATCAGGTCGTTGTGTTTAGATCTAATCAAGAACCACCATATATTGTTTTGGAAAGTGCTGTCTAAACCAGTCAATCCCGGCCCTTACAATTTCATAGGCTTCGAATCTCTCAGCTCCAATAATCGTATCGTAGACTGACGCCGCGTATCCCGGCATCTCCGTCTCTTCACCTGTAAACCGGTTCGCGATCTTAACCGTTTTATCCTGGTATACAGAACAATCGAAGGGTAGCGTTACCTGTTGGCCGTGCCATTTTATTTTTGTCTTTTTTGGTTTTTCAAACATAGTTTTTCCTTTCAATACTTATCTTATAATATCCCAGGTCTCCTGTCAAGCTTGTAGCTTGCTGCTTGAAGCTTGTAACTTTTTTACTTTAGAATGATTCTAATGTCTCGCAGGCGATCCTCTTCCTGTGCGCTCATGAGAGGACATGCTCAAAGATGCCATCACGACCTGTGATATAGCCCGGAGCGTCCAGGCGACCTATATTAGAATCATTCTAAATTGGCCAAGTGAGGCTGTCCGGAATTAGTACACCCTCTCACTTGACCCCAGATCCTGCAATTGTACCCATAGCGCTACTAGTAAGCTATACAGGACCAGGGCTCAAGTTTGGCCAAGCAATGCGTTTTACCTTATCGCGCGACATTTACTTGACCCCAGATCCATTGAAGGTTTAATTAACTTAAACTGTTCATCGTACTTACACAATGGATCAGGGCTCAAGTTTAAATATCAAACAAAAATAGTATTGCCAAAAGGACAATGCCTAAAATTGGATAAAACCAAATACTATCCACAATCAAAGCAAACTCCCATCACCTGTGCCGACCACTCGTCTGGTTTTGGTGTACAACCACAGATTGTGCAACTTGTATAAATTAATTTATTCATAGAATATCTTATATAATGCTTGACTATTACTTGTCAATAGTTTAAAAATTTATTTTTAAACAATAACAGAAAGGTAAAAGTCATGGCTAGAATAAGACTAAATCAAGAGTACAGAAATAAAATCGCTAATCGTATGCGAGTACACTTGGAACAAGAGGACACGCAAGAAAAAGAGGCATATCTAAAAGCAAGAGAAGAAATGAAACCTTTGCAAGATATTACTTGGAAACTTGCTAAAGAAATAGTGAGCCGACACTATACACCTGAGGACATTAAAATGGCATATCATCTTCAAAACAAATTTGAAAATGTAGATACTATTGCGAAAGATAGTTGTTTCCATTTTGGCTACATGGGTAAGGTAGAGGATAGAGATCAAAACGACAAACCAATTATGAAAGATAAATACATTGAAAGTCATTTTGATTTTAAGATTGATGGAAACATTAATGGTCAGGAAAGTGGCAGGCAAGATGATTTTGGATATGCTTATTTTCGTGACGAGTTAAAAAATCGTGACGAGTGTAATCCCGACATCAATATTGAAATGAAAGATAAGGACAGAAATCCACACCAAACAAAAATTCAAGACGCAAACAACAAGTATCTTGGAACAAATGGCGGTAGTGATAATCAAACATCTTACGCAAGAGAGTGGAACAATGATTATGTTTTAGATTTAATCGGTAGAGAATATTGCCGAGATAGGTCTATTGCTTGTACTAAAGACGAGTATCAAGTCTTAATGTTCTGGCAATCTAAAAAAGGACATTTAATTACTTGCCACCAAAAATGGATTGAGAGTGTTTTAAATCAAATGAAAGAAATTAAACTTGGTTTAAAAGGTTATAAATATTTAGACGAGGCGATTGAGTTATCAACTGAACTTGGTTTAGATATTAATGACGCAGAAATAATTAGAACTAACTCAACTGGTTTAGTTATTTACAATCCAAAAAATCTTGCTAGTAGAATAAAAAGTATGAAGAATAAAAACATATCAAGAGAGCAAAAAATTGCTCTGCGTAAGGCATACGACACGCAACAACAATCACAATAATAAGTCTTGACTTATCTGGGATAACTATGATAATATCCCAGATATGTTTAACAATAACGAAAGGTATAAAATGAACGACTCAACAACAGAAAAACTATTAGATGTAATTAATGATCTAATTAGTTTAGTTAAAAAAAATACAGACAATATAAATAAACTTGCGCATGAAATTGCAAGATTGAAAGAGGTTAAAAATGAACGAACCATTTAAAATAGATATGTACTTTATGATTAGGTACTATGCTAAAAAACATCAAAAGACAATTACAAGACGAGCCAAGTATGATGAAAATTGCAGAACTTGGATATCTAAAAAAGGTGACAAATGTTTGTGCTATTATGATGTCGATGCAGATACTGGCAACAAGTATAGAACTGCAGTTAATTACGAGGTACTAGCATAATGATAACAAAAGAAATGGAAAAACTATTTTCTGATTTGGTAAGAGCGGGATTGTTCTTACCAAATAAAGATGGTGTAAAAGCTTTTGCCCATTTATTAGGACAGACCACAATGAAAGGTCAGCCCAAACTTTATGGACATAAGATTGTCAAAAGAAAGAGGAAAAAATGACTTTGAAATATTGCCAAGGACCAAACTGTCATATGTATCAAACTAAAGACAGAATACGAGGACCGCAAGGCGCCAAGTATTATCAGACTAGAAGAAGATCATCTATGATTTACGATGACAACTTTTGTTCGCAACGATGTGCTGATGATTGGTTTACTAAGTTTGGTCAACGAGCGGTTGATCACTTCGGTAGAATACATGAGCCAATTAAACTAACAGAAGAAAATGCATGGCGCAAGAATGAGAGATATTATAATCCTCGCGACTTAGATCAATTCTATTGGTACAATGGTTTAACTGAACAAGAACTACCAATGACAGAAGAACAATACAACGATGACAATTTAGTTCGCCCTTGACAATAGACTAATTAACCTATAATATCCCAGGTATGTTTAACACTAACAAAAGGAACACAATGAAAATAGCAGATACAATAATGCCAAGTGGAATGACTTTCAGAAACGAGTTATTACTTCAAGCATTAGAAAGAGAAGTGCACACAGGTATGTTAATGACTAATCCAAGATACACAGGGTTTACATCATTTGCAAAAGCTGTCAGACATGCGTTTAATTTAGATGCAGATAAAAAAGCGCCTAAAACTAAAAAGAACTTATATAATTATTTAGTTAAGAATAATTATTATAAAGGTGTTTGGAATACAACGCAGGCTACTGAAAAAAGAGGAGAGGTCAAATAGTGACAAAGCAAATAAAAACAACTAACGAATACTCAGGTGAATCAGCTATGCTAACACCAGAAGAATACAGATTATTCATCTGGATTAAAGAAGCTGAACTCAATGAGAACTACGACGATATGCAAAAGGGATTAGATAAGTTTAGTCGAATGAATCCCAAAGCTTACATGACATTACTAGATTAGTTAAACATATAACCAGGGCGCCTAGCGGCGCCCTGGTTGGGGAGCGCTCAGCCTCGCTCCGCTCGGCTTCGCAGCTCACACACTCCACACAAATTCAATAGAGGTACCAGGTCAATTCGCAACTTTGCTCAAGCATCGATTATCATTTTATATAAATAAAAAGGGGTCCCGCAACCTCAGGTTTAATTGCTTGATTTACGTTGTCATTGCCGCTAAAATCATTATGGTACCTTTTATGCAAGTAGACCTGGAAAAAATAAAAAAATTACCTCCTGATGTAAGAAAAGACTTCTATAAGATGTATTTGAAGTATGGAGAAAAGAAAAAACAAACTCTAATTCGAAAAGATTTTTTAAGTTTTGTAAAACACATGTGGCCTGAATTTATAGAGGGGCCCCATCATAAAATTATTGCAAAAAAATTTAATGATATTGCAGAGAGCAAAGCAAAAAGAATTATTGTAAACATGCCACCAAGGCATACTAAGTCTGAGTTCGCCAGCTCCTTGTTGCCTGCTTGGATGATCGGGAGAAATCCAAAATTAAAAATAATTCAAACAACTCACACCGGTGAGCTTGCCATAAGATTCGGGCGTAAAGCAAAAACATTAATGGACACCGAAGAATACAAAGAAATCTTTGAAACAAGACTTCGAGAAGATTCGCAAGCCGCTGGTCGCTGGGAAACTGCACAAGGTGGCGAGTATTTTGCCTCAGGTGTCGGTGGAGCCATAACAGGTCGTGGTGCCGATTTATTAATTATTGATGATCCGCATTCAGAGCAAGACGCAATGAATCTTGGAGCATTGGAGCGTGCGTACGAGTGGTATACATCAGGACCAAGACAACGTTTGCAACCAGGCGGTAAAATTGTTTGTGTCATGACACGTTGGAATACCAAAGATTTAACAGGCATGTTAATGCAAGCACAAAAAGAAGCTAAGGCTGATAAATGGGAACTCATCGAGTTTCCGGCTATTATGCCTAGTGGTAAACCAGTATGGCCGGAATACTGGAAGTTGGACGAGCTACAAGCCGTCAAAGCTTCGTTATCACTGGGTAAATGGAACGCACAGTGGATGCAAAATCCAACTTCAGAAGAAGGAGCCATTATTAAACGTGAATGGTGGAAGAAATGGGAACATGATTTTATGCCAAAGCTAGAGCACATCATACAATCTTATGACACCGCCTTTATGAAAAAAGAAACAGCCGATTACAGTGCTATTACTACATGGGGTGTCTTTAGAAAAAATGAAGACTCACCTCCTAATTTAATATTGGTGGATGCCATCAAAGGACGATACGAATTTCCAGAACTGCGAAGAAAAGCAAAAGAACAATATGATTATTGGCAACCCGAGACCGTTTTAATTGAAGCCAAGGCTTCTGGACTGCCACTGACTTATGAATTAAGAAATATGGGTATACCGGTTATTAACTTTACACCGTCAAAAGGAAATGATAAGCATACAAGAGTAAACGCAGTAGCCCCTTTATTTGAAAGTGGCACTATATGGGCGCCCACTCACAAAGAGTTTGCACAGGAAGTTATGGAAGAATGTGCGGCCTTTCCGTACGGAGATAACGATGACCTGGTGGATTCGATGACACAAGCGGTAATGCGTTTTAGACAAGGTGGACTAATACCTCATCCTGAAGACTATAAGGATGAAAAAATTATAAAAACTAAGAAGGTTTATTATTAATGTTTTGGCTAGCAAAATTTTTTACAAAAGGAAAAACGGTTAAAGACGGAATCAAGTATTTCCATACGATCAACGGTCGTATGCCCAATAATCTAGAGATTATCAAAATTAAAAACGCTTTCATGGAACAAAATCGTCCATCGAACGTGATTGATATGACCTCTAGACTTAAGGACGAGTGGTGGAAAACAAGATCTGGATTTAAACGTCAGCATCCTGAAGTAACGAAAAAAGTTGATGAAGATCCGACGTCGGCTATGTACGATCGACACATTAAAGAAATTGAAGGCATTGATAAAGGCCAAGGAATGGGCTTTTATCGTGAAATGGGAGACATCATGAAGAAGCATCGTAGAGAAGAATTGGAACTTGAATATCATGAGATGTTTAATAAAATTTTAGAAAAAGCTAAACGAATTGAAACGGATCCTAAGGTGCTTCTTGAAGCAGAGTTAGGGAAAAAATTGACGGGTAAAGAAACAACAACGCAACTCTTAGATTTATTTTCGAAAAGACCGAAGAAAGCATCTGGCGGCATCGCGCGTGTGGGAATGTTCACTGGTGGACCTATACAAAAAGGCGCAGCATGGGTAATTAAAAATCTTAAGAAATCAGTTAAGGAAGTAGATCAAGGTAAAGGACCCTTTTCAAAACTTAATCCAATGCAACAAGGTTTATTAAAAAAAGAACTTAACACTTTAATTAAACAATTAGAGCGTGGAGGACCTATTCCTGATGAAATGCTCACAACCATGAGGCAAGATCCAAGATTTAAAGACGTTGTTAAAAGACCAAGCACAGATCCTGAATTAAGAGAAATTGAAGAAGTATTATTAGATCATCAAGCTACAAAACAAGCAGAACAGATAGTTGACGATGTGTTTGGTAAAGGACATCCTGAGAATCAACAAATTGACATGTTAGAAAAGTTTGATGTCACAGGTCGTAAGAAAAATGCCTCCGGCGGCATTGCAGGACAGCTTCATTTAAACAGACCAGGGTATGGCGGTGGAAAATTAGTATTGGATACTCTGCTTAAACTATTAAAAGGCGCAGGTAAAAAGAAAGACCTTAGAGGAGTTACAGGTTTATATAAACATATTGATATGGAAAAATTGATGAAGGGAAA
>VTLG01010738.1_pt1 | contig 13106 bp, 14 predicted proteins | sample 4694571 | NCBI WGS metagenome assembly VTLG01 (sample SAMN12604809, study PRJNA352737) | marine metagenome | biome: ENVO:00000447; feature: ENVO:00000209|ENVO:00000569|ENVO:01000036; material: ENVO:00002151; isolation source: viral sequences binned using virsorter ... | reverse complement strand
TTAAAAATGAAAGAGAAAAACAAGAATTAAATCGTCAAAAAGCCAAAATGAGGTAACATATAAGAAAGTTATGTTAGTTTGTGGCACAATCGACAGTTAGATTAATAGTTGATGCTCAAAGTGCTATCAGACCTTTGCAGCAAACAGACAGAATAACAAAAACACTTGCTAATAATACAGATAAATTAAAAAATAGATTAGATAAATCAAGTAGATCTTTTAGAAATAATGGTAGGGCAGCTAAATCCGCTGCTGGTGGAGTTCGAACATTTACAAGATCAATTGCACCTTTATTAAAAGCATTAGCAGCAATAGCAGCTACAAGATTTATATTTGTACAAACTGCGGAACTTGAAACGCAAAGAAAAAGTTTAGAAGTTTTAACAGGTAGTCTTTCAAAAACAAATGAAATTATAAAAGAGATACAAGCCTTTGGTGCTGTTACACCATTTACAAGTAGTGAATTAATAGAACAAACCAAAAGACTAAAAGCATTTGGTTTTGAAACAGATGAGTTAGTTGATACAACAAAAAGACTAGCTAATGTTGCTGGTGCAACAGGTGCAGATTTACAAGGTATTGCACTTGCGTTTGGTCAAATAAGAGCCAAAGGTAAATTACAAAGAGAAGAAGAATTACAGTTATTAGAAAGAGGAGTAGATATAACAACTGAACTTAAAAAGATAACAGGTCTACAAGGTGAAGAATTTGAATCTGCAATGCGTAAAGGAAAAATTGGTGCTGATCTTGTAAATAAAGCATTAATAAATCTTACAAGTGAGGGTGGAGCATTTTTTGGTGGTGCTACAAAACAAGCAACCACACTAAATGGAAAATTATCTACATTAATAGATTCAGTTCAAACACTTGCAAGAACTGTTGGTGATATTTTAGGACCAACAATAAAATTCGTTTTAGATACAACAACGAAAGCAGTACAAGCTATTGATAATGTTTTTAAAAGATTTCAGAATATAGGAAAAATTGGACTTGGTGGAGTTTTAGGTGCTGAAAATCAAGCAAGAGATGATGCAATTAAATTAACACAGCAAAAATTTGGTAATGAAAAGTTTAGAGGTGCAAGTATTTTTGCAAGTAAAGAAGAAAATAAATTCTTTAAAGAACAACTTGAAATTTTAAAAAAGCAAAATATTGAACGAGAACTTTTACGAAACAAAGAATTTGAAGCTAATGAAGAAAAAACTAATGCTTTAGTTGCTACAGCACAAAAAAATAAAGAAATTAATGATATTTTAGGAGAAACAAAAAACAAAACAGATGCAATAACAGATAGTACAAAAGGAATTAAAACTGCATTTGAAGAAATTGGAGACAGTATTGCTACAGGTGTTTCAGATGCATTAGTTGGTGCAATCAATGGAACAAGATCATTAGGTGAAGCAGCTAAATCAATTGTAAATGATTTAGCAAATTCATTGTTAAGACTTGGTATAAATACATTACTTAAAAGTACTGGTATTGGTATTTTTGCTAATTTGCCCGGATTTGCAAATGGTGGAAAGCCACCTGTAGGTAAACCATCAATTGTAGGTGAACGTGGTCCAGAATTATTTGTACCTTCCACTGCTGGCACAGTAATACCAAATAATGCAATGGGTGGTGTGACAAATAATATTGTTGTTAATGTGGATGCATCAGGTTCTAGTGTGGAAGGTGATGAACGACAGAGCAGAGAGCTTGGTCTTGTTCTTTCTACTGCGATACAAGCACAACTTATACAGGAAAAACGACCCGGAGGATTACTTGCATAATGGCTACATTCCCATCATTTACACCAACATATTCAGGTTTTAGCAAAAAATCTAACCCTTTTGTAAGAAATGTTCGTTTTGCTGACGGTTATGAACACAGAATTTTATTTGGACTAGCTGCACATCAGAGTCCAAAGACTTTTAATTTTGAATTTACTGAATCAGAGGAAGATGCGGATGTTATTGAAGCATTTTTAGAAAGTAGAGAAAATGACCAAGCAAGTTTTGATTTTACACCTCATGGAGAGGGTGTATCGAAAACAGGTACATATAGCCAATCTGGGACAACAATTACAGTAACGATTACAAAACATGGCATAGCCATTGGAAAGACTGTAACTCTTGACTTTACAAGTGGTTCTGCTACAGATGGAACATTTATTGTGGCTACTGCTGTTGATCAAAATACATTTACTGTGACTGCTTCTGCAAGTGCAACAAATAGTGGAAATGTTACAGCAACAGTTTCTGGTTCATATAAATTTGTATGTGAAGGATATACAAAATCAATTCCATATAATAACAGAGCAACCATAAAAGCCCAGTTCAGAGAGGTGTTTGAACCATGAGCAGTAGTGTTATAAGTGATATTCAATCAATAAATCCTTCATCAATTATTGAATTATTTACCCTTACAACTACTGCTGCTTTGCATGGCTCTGCAACAACATATAGATTTCATGCTGGTTCAAGTTTAAATTCTAATGGAGAGATAGTTTGGGCTGGTAATACTTACCAAAGATTTCCAGTACAAGTAGAAGGTTTTGCATATCAAAAAGGACAAATACCAAGACCAACTTTAACTGTAAGTAATGTTCTAGGAACTATCACATCAATACTTTTAACAGTAAATCAAACAACAACTGGTAATGATTTAACAGGTGCAACTCTTACAAGAATACGAACACTTGCTAAATTTATTGACGCTGTAAACTTTGCTGGCAATGTAAATCCTTACGGTACCCCAGACCCTAATGCTGAATTTGCACAAGAAATATATTCAATTGATAGAAAGTCACAAGAAACAAGAGAGGTTGTTGCTTTTGAACTTGCTGCGCCTATTGATCTTGTTGGTGTTCGTGCACCAAAAAGACAATGCACAAGAGCAGAATTTCCAAGTATTGGACGAATAAAAATATGAGTTGGAAAGATGTTGCACTGGCTCATGCCAAAGAACAAGACCCAAAAGAGTCTTGTGGTTTGTTAATAGAAATAAAGGGAAAAGAAAAATATTTTCCTTGTAAAAATTTATCAAACTGGTCAAATCAATGTTTTATTATTGACCCTGTTGATTATGCAAAGGCAGAAGATACTGGCAAAATATTAGCTGTTATACATAGTCACCCAACGACACAACCAGTTGCAAGTCAGGCAGATATGATAAGCTGCGAAGATACAAACTTACCATGGCATATAGTAAATCCAAAAACAGAACAATGGGGTTATTATGAGCCGAGTGGTTATAAACCTCCATTAATTGGTAGGCATTGGGTTTGGGGTATTACTGATTGTTGGGCATTAGTAAGAGATTGGTATAAAGAAAAAAAAGGAATTATTTTAAGAGATTGGGAAAGACCAATAACTCCTGAAGAATTTATTGCAGACCCAATGTTTGAAAGATGTGCATGGCGTACAGGTTTTAGACAATTAAGACCAGAAGAAAAACTTGAGAATGGTGATTTATTATTTATGTCAATTTTAACTTCTGGCTTAAATCATGTCGCAATTTTTATCGATGGTGATGTTTTACATCATTTAGCAGATAGAATAAGCTGTAAGGAACCATATAATGAATGGTTACTAAAATGCACTGGTATGAGGTTACGTTATGCTCCGTAAACTTAAACTGTATGGTGAATTAGCTGAGATAACAGGTCACAAAGAATTTGATGTTGCTGTAAATACAACAGCACAAGCTGTAAGCTTTCTTGTAAATAATTTTCCACAGTTAGAAGGCCATATGGCTGCTAAGTATTATCAAGTGTTATTAGAAAAAGAAGATGTAGGCATTGATGAATTACATTTTCCTATTGGTAAATCTGATATTAAATTTGTACCTGTTGTATCTGGTGCTGGTGGTAACTTAGGAAAGATTTTATTGGGTGGAGCTTTAATTGCAATGAGCTTTGGTGTGGGGGGTTTATTTACATCACCTTTAGCTTTTGGTGGTGGTGGTATTGGTTTTGCTTCTGCAGGGTTGGGAGCAAAAGCAGCTTTTGGTATTGGTGCTGGTTTAGTTTTATCAGGTGTAAGTGGGATGTTATTCCCTGTGCCAAAAATGCCTGAATTTAGTTCAGAGCAAGATCCACGTTTATCATTTAGCTTTAGTGGTACACAACAAACAGGTCGGGCTGGAACGCCTGTACCTGTTGTTTATGGAGAAATAATAACTGGTTCTGTTGTTATCAGTGGTGGTATAGATACAGAACAGGTACAAGTATGATTGATAAAGGAAAAATTATTCGTGGTTCAAAAGGTGGTTCTCCACCACCTCCACCACAACCTACAAGAACACCTGACACTTTACACAGTAAACAGTTTGCAACTTTTCTTGATTTGGTTAGTGAAGGGGAGATTGAAGGAAGTGCATCGGCATCAAAAGAAGGAATTACTGATAAAACATCTACAGCATACAAAAATGCATATCTTAAGGATGTATTTTTAAACGACACACCAATACTAAGATCAACAGCATCATCAACAAATCCACAAGATGTTGATTTTAATTTTCAAGACGTAACATTTAATTCAAGACATGGAACAGCCAACCAAACAAAAATTGATGGCATAGAAAGCAGCCAATCTACAATTCCAGTAGGTGTTACTGTAACTGCTGCAAGTCCAGTAACAAGACAAATTACAAATACAAATGTAGATAGAATACGTGTTTCAATTACATTTCCACAGATACAAATAGCAACAGAACAAGGAGATCTATTAGGAGATACTGTGCAATTTAAAATTTCTGTTCAATATAACTCTGGTGGTTTTACAGATATACATACTGACACTGTAACTGGAAGAACTGCTGACGCATACCAAAAAGATTTTTCTGTTGCTGTTACAGGTTCTTTTCCTGTTGATATAAGGGTTACAAGAATAACAGCAGATAGCACAAGTAGTAGTACCATAAATTCTTTTCAATGGACAAGTTTTACAGAAATAATTGATGATGCTTCTACTTACGCAAACTCTGCTTACAACTCAATAAGATTAGATTCACAACAGTTTAGTTCAATCCCATCAAGAAAATTTAGAATTAGAGGAATAAAAGTAAGAATACCGGGTGCTGGTGCTAATAGCTCTGGTACTCCAAGCGTTGATACTGCAACTGGTCGTATTGTTTATCCAGATGGATATGTATTTAACGGTGTTATGGGTGCTGCTGTTTGGACTTCATGCCCTGCTATGATTTTGTTGGATTTGTTGACAAATACAAGATATGGTTTTGGTGACCATATCACAGATAGCAATCTTGATTTATTTTCATTTGTAACTGCAAGTAAATATTCAAACACCCTAGTTGATGATGGATTTGGTAGTCAGGAGGCTCGTTTCAGTTGTAATGTAAATATTCAAACATCATCAGAAGCTTTTGATCTTATTAATGAATTAGCAGGAATTATGAGATGTATGCCGATTTGGTCTGCAGGCAGTATAACTATTACTCAAGATTCACCAAAAGATGCAAGCTATCTTTTTAATCTAAGTAATGTTACATCTGAGGGTTTTAATTATTCTGGAAGCAGTTTAAAACAAAGACATACTTCTGTAGCTGTCTCATATTTTAATATGGACAGCCAAGAAATAGATTATGAAGTTGTAGAAGATAGTACTGCACAAAGTAAATTTGGAATAATCACAAAACAAGTTAAAGCTTTTGGTTGTACATCAAGAGGTCAAGCTGCAAGATTAGGCAGAGCAATATTATTTGCAGAACAAAATGAATCTGAAATTGTAAGTTTTTCTACTTCAATAGATGCTGGTGCTGTTGTTAGACCGGGCGCAATTATTGATATAAATGACCCTGTTCGTGCTGGTGTAAGAAGAGGTGGAAGATTATCTGCTGTTGCATCAACTACTGTCATGACTATTGATGACGCAAATGCTTCTGATTTAGCAACAACAAATTCACCAACATTTAGTGTTGTTTTACCAGATGGTACTGTTGAAACAAAAGATGTTTCTAGTATTGATTCTAGTGGTGTTGTTACAGTTAGTTCTGCTTTTTCTCAAACACCAAATGTAAACACTGTTTGGCTTTTACAAAATACAACAGTACAAGCACAAAAGTTTAGAGTAATAACTGTTGAAGAGCAAGATGGTATTAATTTTTCAATTACAGCACTTTCTTATGTTGAAGGAAAATATGATTTTATTGAAGATGGTTCAAGTTTACCAACAAGAACTGTTTCAGTTTTAAATGAATTAAAACCACCACCTTCCAACCTATCTGCTGTTGAAACAATTGTTCCTATAAATAATCAAGCTGTTTCAAAAATATTCATTAGTTGGCAACCAATAGTTGGTGTTATTGAATATCAAGTAAATTATCGTTTTGAAAACAGTAATTTTGTAACTGAAAAAGTATCAAGACCTGATTTTGAAATAAAAAACAGTCAGCTTGGTACATATGAAATACAGGTATTTAGTTATAACGTACAGGGTCAACTTTCTGCTACATCAAATGATTTAACATTTGAAGCTATTGGAAAGACTGCAAGGCCACAGGATGTTACAAATTTAAGAATAGAACCAATATCAGATCAGTTTGTAAGACTTAGATTTGATAAAGCTACAGATGTTGATGTAACACATGGTGGTAACGTAGTTGTTCGTGCTAGTAACCTTGCAGATGGTACAGCAACATTTACAAACTCTGTAGATGTTATACCAGCTTTGCCCGGAAACGTAAGTGAATCTATAGTTCCTAATATTGTAAATGGCGAATATATTTTAAAGTTTAGAGATGACGGTGGAAGATTAAGTGAAGGGGAAACTTCTGTAATTGTTAACAGTCCTGACCCATTCCCTAAATTAACAGTTCTAACAGATAGAGAAGATTTAGATTCACCACCTTTTGCTGGTACAAAAGTAGATTGTTTCTTTTCTGATGATGTTAATGGTCTTGTTCTTGGTTCTTTAGTTACACTTGATTCGGAAGCAGATTTTGATTCTATTGCAGACTTTGACTTTTTAGGTGCTGTTGATATTACTGGCGGTTCTTATGAATTTGCAAATACTCTTGATTTAGGTGGAAAACAACCTCTAAGATTACGCAGACATTTTGTTACACAAGGTTTTTACCCTAATGATTTAATTGATAAAAGGTCAGGTAACATTGATACTTGGACTGACTTTGACGCTGCTACTGCATTTGATGTTGGTGCTTCGTTGTTAGTTGCGGTAACTGATTTAGACCCTGATTTAACAGTTTCATCAGGTGTTACCTATGAGCAAAGTGGTACAACAATAACAGTCACAAAAACTGCACACGGATACTCTGTTGGTGATTTTGTTGTAATTACATTTACTGCTGGTTCTGCTACAGATGGAAACTATGAAATTAAATCAAAAACAGATAATACATTTACAGTCACTTCGGCTACAAGTGCAACAATATCAAGTGGTACAGCTTGTACTTTCGGAGCAAACTTTACAAGATTTAATCCTTTTGTAAATGGAACTTATGTTGGGAGAGGTTTTAAATTTAGATGCGAAATGGATTCAGATGACCCTGCACAATCAATAGAAATAGATCAGCTTGGATATTCAGCAGAATTAGAAAGTAGAACCGAAACAAGTCTTGGTAATTCAGGAGCTACAAATGGAATTATTGCTTCTGGAACATCTCAGAAATCAGTAACATTCACAAATACATTTTTTACAGGACAATCTGGCACAAGTGTTGCAGCAAATTCTGTTTTGCCTAGTATCGCAATAACAATAGAAAACGCCCAAAGTGGCGATTTCTTTGCATTATCATCTATAACAGGCAGTGGATTTAATATAGACATTAAAAATGGAAGTAGTCATGTAAACAGAGAATTTAAATATAGTGCAACTGGTTTTGGTCGAGGCTCTTAAATTATGATAACCTTAAAGAAAAATTAGACTGCAATGGCTACCCACGATTACGTTATAGACAATAGTACAGGTGCGAACGTTCGTAGTGACATAAATAATGTTTTACAAGCAATATTAACAAATAACAGCAGTTCTTCTGCGCCATCTACCACAGCAGCCTATATGTGGTGGGCTGATACCACAACAGGCATTTTAAAAATAAGAAACAGTGCAAATGATGGTTGGGTAGAACTTTTACAGCTTGATGGTACGTTAACTCTCGAAGATGGGTCTGCAAGTACGCCGGGTCTTGCTTTTAGGGATGATTTAAACACAGGTATTTTTAGTTCTGCCGCTGATACTTTTAATGTTGCAACTGGCGGTGTTGAAAGAATGGAGCTAGGAGCTACAACAATATTTAATGAAGATGGAGCAGATGTAGATTTTAGAATTGAAGGTGATACAAATGCAAATTTATTTTATGTAGATGCAGGTAATAATAAGATCGGCATAGGCACTGCCACACCTAGTAATTTATTACATTTAAAAAGTGGCGCACCTGCTATACAGTTTGAAGATACTGATGCAAATGGTTCAGCAGTCTCTATTATTGAAGATAATAATGGGTTTTTAAAGTTAAGATGTGATACTGGAAATGCAGGTACAGGATCAGGTATTGGATTTGAGGTAGATGGAAGTGAACGTATGCGTGTAGATTCATCTGGAAGATTTATGATAAATATGTCTACAAGTGTTACAGGTGGAAAGTTTCAAATAAATAATCAATTTAATACTTTTTTTGCAGCAGTTAATGATGCAACAGGTGTTCATCTTCAATTAGAAAAAACAAGATCAACAAGTCCCGGAAGTTATACGATTGTTCAAGATGGCGATATTCTTGGTAATATTGAATTTAAAGGGTCAAATGGTTCCGCTTCAGTAATTGGAGCAAAAATTTTAGCAAAAGTAAACGGAACACCGGGTTCGGGTAATGATATTCCAACAGATTTAATTTTTAGGATGCAGCCAGATGGCTCTGGAAGTACACAAGAAGCAATGCGTATCAGATCAGATCGAACTGTTGAAATTGCAACTGAAGGAGCAATAGCAGGTTTTGCAAGTTCGGCTGTTACAAATAATATTGCACCTTTGAAAATCTATAAGAATAGTTCTGTAACCCATAGTGCAATACAACTTATTTGGGATCATTTTAATACAAGCACTGGAATATCACAGCGTATTCAATTTACCATTGGAGATGATGCAAGTTCTGATGGTTTTAATAATGCTGGTTTTATAGGTATCGAAAAAGCTGATTCTTGGCAAAGTGGTTCAGGTAGAAGTGCAGCTTTGATATTTGGTACAACTTCGGCTGCAACTGAAAGTGAAAAGATGCGCATCACAGGAAGTGGGATTGTAATGATAGCAACTACTTCAACTGTTTCTAATGGTACTGGTGCAAAATTACAAATAGTTCCAGATAATAACAATCCAGCAATAGCGTGTAAACATACTGGAACAAATGACGGAAATATTATTGAACTACAACATCAAAGGGCTGGTACTAACAGTGGTGCATTTACTGGTACTGCAATGTCATTTAGACAGCAAGACGGTACTCAAGTTGGAACTATAGTAATAGCTAATACAGCAACACAATTCAATACCTCATCTGACTATAGATTGAAAGAAAACATAAGTGCTATATCTGATGGAATTACAAGATTAAAAACACTTAAACCATATAGATTTAATTTTAAAGGAGATTCTAAAATAGTTGATGGATTTTTTGCACATGAAGTAACAGCAGTTCCAGAAGCTATAACCGGAACAAAAGATGAAGTTGATTCAAATGGTAATCCTAAATATCAAGGAATAGATCAAAGCAAACTTGTACCCTTACTCGTAGCTGCTGTAAAAGAACTTATAACAAAGGTTGAAGCACTTGAAGCTGCCTAGTATAATTGGATAACTTATTATAATTTCATGGCAACACCACAAGAACTCTATGACGAAACAAAAACTCGTCTTGATTTAAATATTGCAAAAGCACAAATGCTAGAAAGAGAAATACAGGAAAAAGTTGCGGAGAAAAATCAACTTATGCAACCCATAATGGAAGATCAGGGCGCATTGAAACAGTTAGAAAAACTTAGTGATGTTGTTCAACCTGTAGAATCTAAGTAAAATAAAACTAAACAAACACTTATTATCATGGCTGTTACTTGGGATATTGCTGCTTTAGATGCAACAAAAGCTGTAGGAAGTTTATCTGATGTGGTGACTTGTATTCACTGGAGAGCAAGCGATACAGACGGAGATCATGAAGGGTCTGCTTACGGCACTGTTGGTCTTGCTGCCGCTGATTCTGGGTCGTTTACTGCTTATGCAGATATTACAAAAGACAACGCGATTGCATGGGCTAAAGCTGCACTAGGTTCCAATGAGGTAACAGCTATTGAAACAGGCATTGCAAATCAAATTACAGAATCTAAATCCCCAACTAAGACTTCTGGTGTACCTTGGTAGATAAAACAGAAAGGCCTACATAAAGTGGTGCTAATGCACAGATTCCACAGAAAGTTATAATAGTGACAGGCATAAGTGCCTTTACAAAAGCGTCTCTAAACATATGTTTAATAAAATTTGCCAAGTAGCCTCATTATTGTCTCTTTTATTATCAGGGTCAATGGCTGCCTTTGGTTTCGTAGCAATACGGTATATGCAAAGTCCAGAGTTTGAAAGAGATTTAAAAAATAAACTTATGGGTGATTTAAAAGAAAAAATGATGGAAGAAATACCATTGCAAATGCCTAGAGAAACTTTCCCTGCAATACCTCTTTAATGAGTATTCCACATTTAAATATTCCTGATATACAAATACAACCAATATTTGATTTTACAGAACCTGTTGATATAATCCCACTTACAATAAATGTTCCAGCTTGTACATATCAACATAGAGATATAAAAAATACTGGAAATACAAATTTATTACTTGATGACCCTAATGGTGTCTTTACTGTTTGTGATGCACCATTTCCTAGTTTTAATCCAATGAATTATCAACCAAATAGTTTGATAATGTCAGAAGATACACCGATTACATCTAGCGAACCTGAAATACCTGAAACAAAACCACCTGTTACACAAAAACCTGTAGAGAAAAAAGAGGAGTTTTTTATAAAATGTCCAGACCCACAAAAAGATCAACGTATTGGAGACTTTCGTAACGATAAAAGGCTAGAACGTGTCGTTGGTCATAAATTAAACGAAGATGGAAGTAAATGCATTACTTTGTATGAGGACACGAGCTTTACCGAGCAGTACATTCCTAATGTCCCTGCTGTTACTAATGCTGCTGCTATTGCTGTGGTTGCCGCTAGCACTCCGATTCTTATTAATATTGTGAAACCTTTAGTAAAACAAATAATAACTAAATTTACAAAGAAAAAAAATAAGGTAAAATAATATCAGTAAAAGGATTTGACTCCTTGAGAAGTTCTTGGCTCTCTCTTAATGCTCACAGCTAACACTCAATAGGCAAGGTCGTTCAGATTTGAAATATCACCTTTTACTACTTCTTAATAATATGTTTGTGTGGTAATACCTGATTGGGAGGAGTTGTAATAACAATATCTTGGCAAGTAATTGCACTTGGACTACCGGCAACAAAACTTACACCAAGTTTTGCTTGCTTTGCACATTGTTCTAATCTAAATAAACTGATTTCGTATTGTGTTTTCTTTATAAGAAGTTTTTGTGCTTCTATATTTACTTTTGCTGCTTCTTTACATAAATCACCGCCATTTCCAAGAGGTATATTGAACTGCATACTTATTCCATAGTTTAAATTGTAGTTATCTTTTTCAAACCGAGGTGTTTCCTGATAATATTTTATTTCACCAGTATCTTCATCATAAATAGCTTGTCTGGTAACAGTTTCTATTGGTCTGTTAAAAGACCATGCATCAGTTAAATATGGAGTAATTGTTAAACTTGGAGAAGTACAAACAATTCCCTGTGAATATCTATTTTGAGGCAAACTTGAAGGGGTTATCATTGTGGCATTATTATTTACTACGCCAGTAGATTGACTTTGTGGACTGCTAACAGTTGTATTAGCAAATGTTTTTAAAGGCAATAATAATAAAATTATTGCCCAAATGTACTTGTGGTTTCTGAAGTTGTAGAAGTAGTTATGGTTCTTGTAATGTTTGTAACTGTATCTAGTCCGGGAGTTATTAATGTTTCTTGAATTGAAAAAGCTGCTCCGTCTGTAGCAATCTGCCAACGAGGTATTGATTCTAGGTTTGGACTTGTCCAATTAAAAGTTACACCTCCAACAGTTTGTGTTGTTGCTTGTGTCGGGGTTGGATTAATGCTATCTGTTGCTGATTCAATATTGTGTCCAGAAGCTGCATAACTATAGCCAGTTCTGTATTGATAACTTGTGATAGTTTCATTTATAACACTTTGACTTGTAGAAGAGGTTGTCTGACTACCGCTACGAAACTGAGGGACTACGGGTGTGGCCATCAATCTCGTAGGTAATACAATTATAATTAATAACCAAAGTCTAGTCAATTGTAATCGTAACTTTTGTAGAACCGATACAACTTGTACCTGAGCCACCAGCGACACATGTATGAACTCCCGAACTCAATGACGTTAAGGCAAGAGAACCAGCAGTGCCGCCTGACCCAATAGTAGTTTGTCCACTTAACACTGGTAATGATGCAATACCCGAACTTGGTGTAACTGCAGAAGGTGTAGCATCTCCCATAATTACAGATTCTGTTTTGCTAAAAGCTGAACCGCTAGTTGTTACTGTAGTGTCAGTTTGAATCATTGCTGGCACTCCGTTAGATAAACTGCCAACATTTATTCCACCTATCTTTCCAGATGTTGTTGTATCTCCTACTGTTACAGATGGCGTAATATTATTACCACTTAATGAATATGTAGTTCCAACCTTATTTGTAACTACATAGGGCATATCAACAGTTATTTGAGCAGACGTAACAAATTCCTGTTTTATATCAGCAAATGCAGCTGATGGGAAAAATAATAATAAAGCAAATAGTTTTTTCATTTAATACCCACTTTGTTGTTTTTATTATCTACTATAGTATCTTTTTTCTTTTTTATTTGAAAGCCTAGTGATGCAGTACTAGCTGAAAAAATACTTGCGATAAATGTCGGGTCAAAATCTACAATTTTTTTGCCAGAAGGCGGTTCATAGTATGAAAGTGATAAAAGTGTTTC
>VTLG01000331.1_pt1 | contig 13108 bp, 6 predicted proteins | sample 4694571 | NCBI WGS metagenome assembly VTLG01 (sample SAMN12604809, study PRJNA352737) | marine metagenome | biome: ENVO:00000447; feature: ENVO:00000209|ENVO:00000569|ENVO:01000036; material: ENVO:00002151; isolation source: viral sequences binned using virsorter ... | reverse complement strand
GTTGTTGCTATGGAGTCTGTACCTAATCTTCCAGCTATTGATGCGGAAGACACGTTTGCCATATCTTCTGCCGCTAATGGATGTCCACCAGCAGTTGAGCCGTCATGTATGACAAGTGTTTCCTTGTCGGTATCTACAGTAACTTCGCCTTCGGCTCCAGTAAAGCTACCATGTTGCGTGGTAGTTCCACGTCTTAGTTTTAATAATTTTGCCATTTATAGAGTTCCGAAGTCGATTTGTAAGTTATTACCACTAACGGTTCCAACCTCTGTAAGGTTTTTATCGTTACAGTCAAGATGATTAGCTAACGCAGGACTAGCGTCATTTATTAATCCAGCAATACCGGGAGCTATAGCTACCCATGAACTACCGTTGTAATAGTTAAGTGAATTAGCTGTACTGTTGTACCAAAGATCACCTGATGAAGGGCTACTCGGAGTACCGCTTTGTATTACATATTCGTTTGCATATCTGTTTACATCAGCTATTGAAGCTCCAACGTTATTTACGTTGGCAATAGAACCAGCTGTTGTATTTACGTTTGCAATGTTGGTAGCAACTGTATTTACGTTTGCAATGCTTCCAGCAGTTGTATTAACAGAAGCTATGTTTGAACCAACAGTATTAACAGAGTTATTTCCTGATCCAGTATTTACAGCATTAGTAATTAATCCTAAATCTTCTGTATAAGTAATCTGTCCAGCAACAATATTAATGTTAGTTAGGTCAGACTGATTAGGTGTTATAGGACTATACCCATCTCCAGCACTACCGTCATAGACCATCATAACTTTGTTAGATGAGCTATCAAACCATAAATCACCATTAGTTAATGATGAACTATCAGATCTTTGGGTAGGTGCGCTAGTTGATATTTGGTATCTATCAGCAAAGCTATCAATATTAGTTACGTTAGCTCCAGCAGCAGCAATGTTTACTGCGTTTGCTGCAACGGTTGAAACTTCAGTTGCTTTGGGTACTAATCTATGAAATGTGTAAGTATGGAGTGTGCTAGTTGTTTCTACCAAGAATCCATAACCCGAAGGTATGGTAGCTGTAACTCCTGTTACTGTAACCGTATTGCCAGATCCAGCTCCATTGGCAATAGTAACTGTGGTTCCACTTGGAGCTAAGTTAGTTGATGCAGCTTTAACTGACACAACAGTACCAGTACCATTATTAACATCAGGGTTAGCAGTTGGGAAAGAAGTTTCATTAGCAATAGCAACAAAACCACCTACATCATCAACAAGGTCAATAATACGTAAATCAATAGCAGCGGTTGTAGCTACTTTTGCATCTGTACCAGACCATGTAACTCCACTAGCAATAGTTTCTGAAGAATCTTGTCTAAGAAATAAACCTTCAGCTTCAGTTTCTGTGTAGTATCTACTATCTAAAGATGTAGTATTTATTTCAGATAACTCAAGTTTATTTGACTGTAGTAAAGTTTTTATTTCACCAGCAGTTTGATCTCCTGTAGCTGCTGTTTCTATCCCAGCTAATTTAGTCTGTTCAGTATCTGAAAACTCATTAGTATTAGAGTTTGACTCATACAGAGTTTTTATCTCACTAGCTGTCTGGTCATCTTTAGCATTAGTTTCTATAGTATCTAACTTCGTACCATCAACTGATACGTTTCTGCCATCTACAGTCCCTGTAGTTACTATGTTTTGAGATCCAAAGTCTGGTGAAATTTTTGTACCAGCTATTGCTGCTGAGTTATTAATGTCATCATTAACAATAGAACCATCAACTATGTTTGCTGAATTAACAGTTATGCCACTAGGTAATAGACCAGTAGCAATCTTGCTTTGTGCTATAGCAGCACTTCCACTAATGTCAGCATCAACAATAGTTGCGTCTTTAATTTTTGCTGATGTTACAGCCTGATCTTTTATATCAGGAGTTTTTTGTAGTTGTTGTTGTTCTTGACTCGCTAGTCTTACCATGTCATGGCAAGCATTTAAGTCAGCAGCTCTGATAGACGAACCAGCAGCAAATACGGCTGCTGCTGTGTCTAAATCAGTTTCTCTAAATATGTGAACATTCCCTGAACCGGCTGCTGCTGCTGCGCCGAGTGTAACAGTCGTACTAACTACTTTGTACTGACCAGATGATGGGTTTGTATTTGTTGTGTATGTAAGCGGAGAGCCATCAATTTCAACTTTTATGTCACTCGCTTTTATATATTCAATTGAGAACGAATAGGAGGTATTCCCACCGTTTTTAAATTCTTCAGTTGTTGCCATCGTGATCCTTTAGGATTGATGGGTGGATTATCTATAAGGAAGTAAAAAATTATTACTTACTGCTGTATTTGTGTCGTACTGAGTAGTTGAGTACAACGATTTAGCACTATTTATATTTATTCTTTTATCTTCTTGGTATAACTTCAAAGCTTCTGGATGATTTCTTACTTCAGCCCAAGCTGTTTTCCTAGCTTGCATGAATAAAGCATGTATAACCTGATTGTGGTAATAAGATTGCATAGGGTCATTAGCTCTAAGTCCATTATTCTTGTCATAAATCATTTGATTTATTGAAGCAATAATCTTAGGGTCTTTAGCTAACTTATCTAATTCTGCTTCAAGGTTTCTATCACCTATAGCTTTCTGGAATAGAGATCTAAGTAATGGTGATGAGCTGAGATCTATTCCATCAGGAGAGGAGTAAGTAGACATTCTCATGTCATACCCACTATTGAATAGCATGTTTCTACCATCACCCTGCTTCAGATTAAAGCTCACAGGACTGAACATATTAAACATACGAGTTGGGAAGTCCCAATCCTTAATAGGCTCACCATTTAATAAGTCATATTTATTTGGTAGTCCACCATCAGTATCAAACCCTTCAAAAAATAGGTTTCTATTTCTAATAGATTGCAATATACCAGAATTTAACTCCTTCATGTAAGGGTTAATTAATTTACCTAATTCATTTCTTAAAGAAGAAAGAGGTACTTGGTTATTAGCTAATCCAGCAATAATCCTTTCCCAAGATCCGGGTTTACCAGCAAACAAATCAACGAAGTCTTGCATACTAGCTAGATAGGATTTACTTGTAACAGCCTGAGCTAGAACAACAGCTAACTTCTGAAAATTATCTTTTGTCCACTCTTCACCCATTAATTGACTGTGATCTCCAATATCAGCAACCGTTGAAAGTAATAAGTTAAAAGGTTCAAACGCATCATATCCAACTTGAACTCCACCTATAGTTATTGTTCTAGGTTTATATCCAGCATCTATCCACGCTCTACGCTTTTGTCTATCTGTTGGTCCATTACCTGTAAGGTTTCCACTCATAAAGTGTTGACTAGCCATAAAGATAACTGACGAACCCATAGCAACTCTTCCTTTATAAAGAGCTTTAGCACTTCTTAAATCAGACATACTTTCAATACCGTACTTTTTAAGTTTCGGTAAATCAGCAGCGGTAGCAAATACAACATCATTAAATTCCTTAACTAGGAAATTAAATAAAGGTGTATGTTTAGCTGTGAGTTTTAAACCATTAACTCCAGTTCTTGCAAACAAGAAGAATGGTTTAGCCCAAGGTGTTTCATTAAAGACTGTCTCCAATCCTTTAGAAAAACCCTTTAAGTCTTCAGTTAGTGTTACTTCTTTCTTTTGGAAAATTAAAGCTTCGTCAGTAATATTTCCATCTTTATCAACTAATTGTTTTAAAAACCTATCTTCAAATTCACTTACAGTTCTTGGGTCTATATTAGTAACTCTACCTTTACCTTGTAACTCAAAAGCTTCACGCATAGCTTTACTTTTAGCTCTAGCTCTAGCAAGGATATATCCGAATGTATCGTCAGTAGCTGCCATTATCTTTGTGGAATAAGTAAACCACTTATTGTCATTCGCATTCCTAGCCATATTTGCTAAGCGGAAAGCTGCTTTATCAGCTTCAGTTACACCTTCAGCAGTCTCTATCCAGTGACCAAACATTTCCCATTGTTCGTCACCTTTAGTATATTCTTGGAATCTGTTCTTAATGGTTGAGATATCTCCAGACCAATAAGCATTTAACTTAGATCTAAATAATGACCAAGCTTCAGGTATCGCCTGAACTATTCCATTAATTTCAGCTAAAGAAGTTCTTAAAGTCTGACCATCTAAAGTGATAGCTGCTCCAAATGCTTGAGATATAGGACGCAAGAAAGTTGCAGAGCCTGTACCCATAATTGCGCGCATTGGTGTTTTAGGTCCACTAAGAACACTATTAACCATTACACCTTGAAGCTCTTTAGTTAAAGCTCCAACTTTTTTCTTACCATTAAACTCTCCACCAAGTATCTTCTTCCTCATCCAAGCATCCATATCAGTTAAGTTATGGATCTCATTACTCATAGAAACTGTTTCCCATATAGCTTTAAATAGACTGTCATCTCTGTTGTTGCCAGCAAAATCTAAAGCTATTTGATAGGCTTCCATAGTCTTTGCAACTTGAGCGTCAACCTCTAGATGTAACTGTTTAAGATTTGCCTTCCCAGCTGCAAATGCTCTTAACTGTCCAGATGTCTTCATCTTAGATAGTTTGATTTGAGTTAGACCAGCAATGATCTTGTCATACATAGCTTTGGTTGGACCTTCAGCTGCTTTAAGATCTGCTATTCCATATAACTCTCTACCAGCTATACCAATATCTCGTATCTCTTTCATCAGAGAACCAATTACTAAGTCAGCAGCTGCAATCTTTTCAGGGTCCCAGATTCTAAGTTCATCAGCTTGACCCTCTTTAATAACAGTTCTACCTTCAAACATTTCTTTCCAGAACTCATCCGTAGTTAACTCTGAAGTGTTTCTGCCTTCGTATATCCTTTTAGCCATATCAGCAGCATCACCCCATATCTCAGAAAGTGTTGAGCCTTGTGCTTTAGCAGCTTGAATTTCTTGTTTGATTTTTGCATCAGACATGAAATCAGATAGAACTCTAGCTACTTCTTCCTCTGCCATATCAGCACTTATTGCAGTACGTTCTAATTGAATAGGTGTATGTAGTGAATCAGTTGACCCAACCTCTGCACCCCATTCTTTTCTGGTACGTTTAAGTTGGTTATATACATCTACAGCTTTACCTGTTGAAGTGGGAGCTGCTTGATATGAACTAGATATATCTTTATTTTTATAGGCACCATATTTATTATTTTTAGTAATGACCTCTTGTTGAGCTTTCTCAACTATTTGCCCACGAACATTTTGTTCTCTAGCAATAGCTTTTTGTAATTCTACAGAAGATCCATCACCTATAACTTTTTTACCTTTAAATACCTTTCTACCTTTACCAATTAAAATTGCTCCCATATCAAACACAACACCGATACCCATACCTTCTACAACATTCTTCAATGTTTTCATAGCAGGATGATCTGTATCTTGAGTTGATATAGGTGTATCAATAAAATTAAAACGATCTCTTAAAATAGCTAAACCGTTATCTTCTTGTGAGTACTTAGATGCAAGGTCACTACCAGCACCTATCAAAGCACCTTTAATTAAAGGTTTTGATGCTAACGCTAATAATCCAGCTGGCAAAGTAACAACACCAGTTTTAGCTGCAACCGCAACTGTACCAGTAATCGCAAGTGCCATTGTACCAAAGTGTACAAGTGATCTAATTGCACCTCCCCACCAAGTTTTTGTTTCTATAGGGTTTTCGTTATTAACAAACCAGTTATCTGTCTCGGCATCATAACCTTCATCAGTTTTATTTTCTTCAACCATCTCACCACTAAACATGTCAATTGCACGTTCGGGAAGAGTGATGATAGATGATGCTGTATCTTGTACTCCACCGGTAAAAGCAGATTTTATTTCTTTAAAAAAACCTCTACCGCCACCTCCGCCTTCTTCATTTCGTGGATCGTCAATTTCACTTAGACGTTGCTCCTGAAGGCGTTGAATCTCGTATTGATTTTGCTCACGATTTTCGTGAAATTGCTGAGATTGTTCATAATCTTTTTGCGACTCAATGTCGCTATTCATTACTTCCTCAGCATCTAACGAGATGTTTAAATCTCTTTCAAGTTCCATAATTTATTTACCTTATTCCCAGAAACGTACAGGTTTTTCAAAGCCTTCGTATCCAGTAATGACATTTACTCCATCGTAAGTAATATCTTTGTATTCTTTAGTAATTTCAAATCCTGTATGCCAACCACCATCGTTATAGGTGGGTTGTTTATCGACAAAGCCATCAATAATTCCAGTCCATTCTTTTCCACTCGGACGATATGGTGTTGTAACCCAATGCTCTCCATCAAACTTTATGTATGTAGATCCCATAGTTATTTGTTGCATATGAGTCTGTGGTAGTTTTTTCCAATCTCCTTTTTCTGGTTTAGCTTGTTCTAACCAAGTTGTACTTACATGAACCATTCCATTTTCCATCTTCCATGCTCTACCTTCTTTATTTTCATCGAGGTTGTACTGTTCAAGTAACTCAGGTATAAGATTCCCAAATTCATTAAATCCAATTTTTTCACCGTTTTCAGATTCAGGACCATAAGCATTAATAATTGCTTGAACTACCCTAGGTTGATCTTTAAAGTTGGTTATTAGGTCATAAGCTACAGCATTATTTTCTTTAAGTTCTTCTAACTCAATTAAAACGTTTGATTTAATAGGCTCTTCTAACCCTAATTTTTTGGCATACACTTGTAACTGTGCATATTGCAATTGATGTCCAGTTATACCGGGAATGTTTTGTGCTATCTGCTCATAAATTAAAGCGGTAGTACCAGTTTTTTGATATAGCTCATATGCTTCTTCTACATACTCCTCAGTTCCATATATGATTTCAGTATTAATAATTGAACCATCTGGACTAAGTTCTTTAATATGTCTTTCAGCTTTTATGATGTTTATACTGTGATCACCTATCTCTTCTTTAGTAGGTAACTTAAATCCAGCTGTAAAGTCTACATCTGTTAATTGATCACCAACATAACCTTTATTGTTGACCATAGCATTCTTAGTATCTGCCATTGCTAAATCATAAGCAGCCTGTTTACTAGGAGCAGTTTTTATATGAAACGCATATCTCATATTAAAATAAGATAATCCATTATTTTTTAAATTAATCCACTCTTCAGACTTTCCTTCAACACCAGCTAACTTAGTTCTTTGATCAGCATGAGCTTCAATCATTGTGGTAGCAGAAGCTAGTTGATTAGCATCAGGAACTAATGGATCTTGAGCTACGATTTTTCCATTCTCTTCCTTAAAGTTAAGTCTTTGAGCCCACTCTTCTCTAAGTTTTAGATCGGTAATTTGATTTATATCTTCAGCAAATATTTTTTCTCCTGTCTTGTAACGTTGTTCAAGGATTGCGATAATTTCGAAATCATCAACATCGTCCGCATTTATTCGTCCTAAAAGTTTTTGAGGAACTGGTCCACCTTGTGACCAATCCCAATTTTTTCTAATATAGGTAGCTAATTCTGCCTTACTTAAAGCTCCATCTTTTCCTTCAAGCTCTTTAAGCTTTTCATTAAATTGAATTGCATAAACTTGTTCACCTTCCATTTTACGTGATGCCCATGTCTTTTTAGCTTCTTCTAATTTAAGAAGAATATCTCGCATGACTTCACCACCTGTATCACTACCTCCAAGTTTTTCGATTAGCAGCGGATTATATTTCCTAGTTCCATCAATATTGGTATAAAGTATTGCTTCGATATTATCCCAACCAGCAGTTCCTTTACTTGTACTATCAACAGCTTCAGTTAAAAAGAACTCCCAAGCTTTAGCTTTGTTGCCGTTAAACTTACCTAGGTTATTATCAACCCAAGCTTCAGCAGATTCAAAATGATTGTCGGAAACATTAAGTGCAGTATTAATATGCGCTCTTAGTAATCTGTCGTTCTTAAGACTGTACTGACCAGTAATATCTGTGGTTACTTTTGCAAGAAAGTTGTTTTCTATTTCCTTAAACTTATCTTTTGTTCTAGCTTTTATATAACCACCGTTAAATCCCAACTGGGACATGTTGTATGCAAATCCTCTACGAAATTGATTAAAAGCTTCTAAAGCATCTTTTTCAGTTTCAAATCCAGCAGGATAATATTGTTCAATAAATGAGTTAAATTGACTGTTTAACATGTTCTTGCTATCAAGCATGAACAAGTCTCTGTTCTTAGCTAATCTGACTCCATCTTGATTTAACCAATTTAAGGTTGCATTATCATTCTGATTAGTAGCTTCAGCTTCTATATAGTTATAACCAGCATCTATTTCGTAGACCTTATTAATATTCTCATTAATAGTATCTGTCAGTTCTTCAGGTACATCATCCCAACCATCTGCTGTATTTCTATCGAAGGCATTATCCTGAAGACCTTCGTACATCTTTTTAGCTTTGGGAGAAAAATCAATAAGTTCTTTAATAACTTTTAAAGGCATCTCAGCATTTGCGAGACGAGTCTTATCGTTCTCTTGCTCTAGCTCTTCACGCCTGTCATAGCTTCTATTGACAGGATCGTAGGTTAATCCTAAAGCAGCTGCAAAGTCAGGTGACTCTGTAAATTCAAATCTAGGTTGTACCATTACTTATCACCAAATTCCGAAACCACTAGAACCACCAGCTGTAGCGATAGATGAAGCTATTGATAGTCCATCCATTAGTGCTGCTGCACCAACGTTTTGCATAACTGGTACAGGTGGTTCAACATCAGGAATAGGTTGGAATGCAACTTTTGCAAATGCCTGATCTTTAAATTGTTTATATTGTGCTTGTTGTTTTCCTGTCTTCTTAGCTAATTCTCTATCGTTTAAAACAAGTTGTCTTGATATCTCAGCTACATCTCTTCCATACTTAGCAAATTCCATTGCTCCTATTCTTCTTGTAGATTTACCTGTTTGACCAGATGCTACAAGTTGTGAATATTGACTATTTTGGAATACTTTTCTAAATAGATCTTGATATTTAACCTGAGCTTGGCTTCTTGCATTGTCCATCGCTTCTTGCTGATCAACAACAGACTGAGCCTTTGCTAAGTTAATATTCTCACTATCTTCTTGGTACTTAACTAACTGGGCAGCGTACATCGAAGTGGTTTGATTCCACTGACGTTCTCTCCTCTCTAGTTCGTACTTATATCTTCTGCGAGCGTTTGCATTAGCTGTTCTCGCTGCTGCTCCTAGGCACACGGCAAAACTCCATAAAAGGTAATTGATTGGGTCCGTGATTTAATTCCCTTAAAAATTTGAACCCGAGGAATTTGAGTAGTTTTATATGAACTTTGTTTCGTTTATCAACGATGTTCCAAAGCAACTTCTCTTGTCTACTTTCCACATATCTTTTAGCTTCTCTAGCAAAAGTTGTGGGATATTTTTTTATAGCTGGGGTACATAACATCCAGATTCTGCCATCAGGTTGTACGCCTGCGACCCCTGCTAAGTCACCGTTTGGAACAGTAAAATATACGGTCTGTCCCAACTGAGCACATTGAGGAATTATTTCAACAGGATCATGTCCATGACCCTCTTCAACTTCTCTACGGTCATCTGGTAAAAGATTGGAAGCCACAGCTAGTGCAGCTTCCTGAGTTATTTGATGTATAAATTTAGACACGCCTATAAAATCTATTGGTGTAGTCTCCTTCCCATGCATACGAAAATATTGTGGCTGGGGATGGATGGTTTGATTTAATATTTATCGTTAAGTTTGTATTTCTCTCGTAACAAGGTATAGTCTGTTGAACTTCATCAACTACTGGTAATCTATCAGCTGCTTGTCCATCAGCTATAGCCAGTTCTTTTAGATCTGTATAATCTGGTTTCCCGGGTCTAGTTAATTTAGTTTCATAAACTCCTACTGGTCCAAAGTTAACTTTTAATCTGTGAATAATTAAAGAAGCTTTAGTGTCAGCTCTAGTCTTATTTCCTTGTATTGAAGTTGTATAGATAGTAGGTAGTTGTATATCCATTTCATATAGATATCCAATAATAAATGTCTCTCCAGACCAGTCGCCATCAAGTTCCATATTGGAACCATTAATAGTTATCAGTCCATACCGTCCAATATTATTTCCAGTATCCGTATCGTAAGCAACTAATTGGGCTGTACTTTCTAATCCTGCTGGTTTAGCTTTAGTAGATTTACCATTACTATATGTCCAACCAGTAGTGCTAGTGGAATGATCTAAATGTACTCTGAAATCATCATCATCAACAGTTATAAAATGACCATTATCATCAAGTTTTAAAGCTATTTTTAACATCTGATCTTTATTGTTATTACGAACAATTAGATAGATAGAATCATCCATCATGCAATGGTATTGAAGATTCCCTGTTACTTCCCAATTAAACCAAGCTTGCATCAACCTACCTTCACTCGTTCCAAAATATCTAAATCCAAAAAGTGATGAAGAATTTTTTTGACTAAAAAATACGACTGAGTTCTCTCTAGATTCTGAGATAATACTTATATCTTTAGGTAGTGAAGTTGCTATAGGTTTACTTTGATCAACAACATCAGGTTCCCCTTGCTTAAGCACGTTAGACATCTCAAAGAATCGAGAATATTTATTAGCGTTATCTAAGAAAGCAACAGTTGTACCCAATGAAATTGGATTAGTTTTGTTATTAAAGTTATATGTAGAAATTGAATTAATTTGGGCAGTCTGAGGACTTAAAACATCAGAGTCTGTAGTCAACATAAACTGCTGATTTTTAGTAAATAATAGTAATCCTGTATTTACTTGAATACCATCGTAGACAATAGCTGGATACTCAGAACTACAAGATAAATCAATAACGTCAGAAGGTGTAAATGTTGTAGCTGTCTTAGACCAGAAGTTAAAGAAGTCTCCCGGACGAGACATAATTACATTCTCATCACTCAAAATAACCATACGGTTTCTAAAGAAAACCATCTTGTTAATAGTGTTTCCAACAAACGAAGGTTCTGGATTAGTAATGTCATCTCCTACTGGAGAGTTATCCCATGTAACTTGAGATACGGTAAAAGTCCCGTTAGCTTGCCTAACCATTTGAATAGGCATAGTAGTTTTATCAAACTCTATGTTTCTTCCGGGTTTATTACACTCTTCCCAAACTCCATCTCCATCTTGATCGTTATTACCGTAAAACTTTACATAGTAATCATCTTCATCAGCTTCACTATTAGCTACTTTAACTACATACCCATGCTTACATTGATCTGGTAGATCAGTTACATTCTTCACTTCGCTGGACATAACTCTAAGTAAGTCACCAGCTACAGCAGTTATATTAAAAGCTCCTGATGGTCTAGTTATATATAAACCATTACCTATTTGCTGAATATTAGCAGAAGTAAAATTACCAGCATCTATAATTGCTTTTCTTATATCTCCAAGAATACTCTCAGCAGTAATAGCAGTTTCTGTATCGAATGGAGTTGGGTTAGGTCTAATCAAACCTAAGTTAGCTTGTACTTGGGTAGTACTTATAGCTTCGATAGTAACTTTATAGTATCCATCTTCCATCCATACATAGAAATAATCTCCCTGTTGCCAACCTGTACCTCCATACAACATATCGTAGGTAGTGGTATATCTTGCTTGATATGTAGTCTCAGCATTACTACCAGAACCAGTTGTGTATGGTACTGATTGTCCGACAGTTCTGATCCTGAAATATAATTGTGCTCCTCTATTAACTGAATTATTACCGGAATCTTTTACATCAATTGTGTATGTGTGACTTCCAGAAACAGCTTCATCTGTAAGACTAGCTCCATCAGTTACGTTAAATATACGTGTACCAACGTTAGGTGCAAAAGCATCTCTACCATCACCAGCTGAGTCATCACATCTTGTACTTTGTGAAGGTCTACTGCTGCGAGCAACCATAGCTCCATTGGTATCACAATAGTTATTACTAGACTTAATTAGTTCAACACTTATCCTTGTAGCTGTAGAAACTGATGTCAAATTAGTGTTGTCATATAGATTACATGCGTACTGCCTAGCATAGGAAATAGCTTTTAAATCTATAAAGACTTCAGGAGGTCTAGCTGCTTCAACAGTACTAGACATAGCTACTGTCTTTGTCCTATTAGTTATAAAAGTGAAGTCGTTTAGAGTTAAAGTTTGGATATCTTGATCATCTGTATGAGTTAGATAGTTTGTTAGTTGAGTAGCAGTATTAGTGTCATAATTAACTACCATTTCTGCGCCATCACTACATCTCCATACATTGATATCACCAGCTCTACTGATCTGTCCTATATATTGTTCGTCTTCATCTCTGTAGTAAGAAAACCATCTACCATTAGTGCTGGAGTTATTTGTACCATCACTAAGAGAAGCTACTAACCTTCCCCCGGGACGCTTCATTAATCCGTGAGTAATGTCAGGTATTACATTTTTTGCAACACTAACTTGTCCCGGAATTTTAAGCTCATCTGGCTGTTGTGATAGTCCTCCATTTAGCGTTGGTATATTTTGTGTAATACTTGCCATTATCTATGAAGTGAGTTGTAAGGTTGGAAAGATTTATAACCTGAGTTATGAGGAAATCCAAAGAAAGAATGATCTCCTTGATTGCATTCATATTCGAGTAATGCTGCTCTATTAGTTGCTTCCTGTATTTGCAATAAGGCAGTCAATTCTTTATTAGATACAAGTTGAGTAGCTGCTCTAGTTGATGCGCGTGAAATAATATATCTCTGAAATACTGAAGGGATATCTACAAAGTTATAGAGGTAGACAATATCTAATTCCATGTCGTGATCAAACACATCTGTATGATCTACTAAGTCATAAAGAACTCCGTTCCTTTTAACTAGATCCATGTGCTTATCAAATTGTCCGTCAGTTAAGTCATATCTAAGGTAATTCTGTGGGACAGGTATTTGTCCATTTGAATCTGGAGAAATTTTTACATGATCTTCTGTATTAAAATGCCACCCTTCGTTGAGTACATCTTTAGTTACTTCAGTCAGAATATTATGTATAAAAGATATTTCTGGATTATCGAAATTAAGTGTTGTTATTGGTGATTGTCCTATGCTACCCAAGATAGAATTAACTGCGGATAGTTCGGTATCGGTTGCTATTGGTGTAGTCATAGATAAAAAAAAAGGGACCCGAAGGTCCCGTATA